>Ga0233437_1001292_pt1 | contig 46891 bp, 44 predicted proteins | sample SI_122_August201_FD_182714 | JGI IMG/M metagenome (GOLD analysis project Ga0233437, IMG submission 182714) | Seawater microbial communities from Saanich Inlet, British Columbia, Canada - SI_122_August2016_200_MG | ecosystem: Environmental > Aquatic > Marine > Inlet | place: Canada: British... | reverse complement strand
CATCATTGGGGTTTTTGCATGTCGACCTCAGACCTCGATATGCAAAAACTACGCCCAGATTTGCTCATTCGCTTGTTTGAAGCCGTGTGTTATTCAACTTGAAAGCTCCCAATTGGATAAAGTCCAGTGAAGGCATCCGCGAAATAGAGCAGCCCCGCCGAAAGAATCGTGATGGGCAACGTGTATCCCCTACTCGCCACGCCTGCCGCGGTAATGACAGCCGCAAAGCTTAAAAGGATGCCAACCAAGCGCCAGGGATGCCTATGCGCAGAATTCAAGCAAGACAAACGCTGCCCCAGAAAAATCATTCCCCAGGCCAACGCCGCTAAAGCCAGCGCCAGGCTGAAATCTGCCGGACGGCGATTGGTGAAAAGAATCCACACCCAGAAGGGCAAGGGCAAGGCCGCAAACCAGTGAAACAGTGCCTTAAACTTGCTAAATCCGGGCTGCTGGCGCGCTGTCAGCACCGCGCCCCAGGCCGATAATCCCAGCCAATTGCCCAGGGAATAGGCCATTTGCCCGCCATCGTAAGGAAAAAGCGGCGGCAGCAAGGCCAGCGCGGCAATTCCACAACCGCTGTATATCAAAGGCGGAGCAAATTTCTTGCCCGCGGCACCAGAGCGATTACCCAATATGACCGCCGCAATAACTAATGCCAGGGCCAGCGAAATCCAGCCGATGCTAGCCTGACTGAGGGTGAAATCAAAAACTGAAAGCACAAACGTGACCGATGAAAAACCGAGCCAGGCCACGCCATACAGATGCCAGGGTTGTCGCCAGAATAACGTCGCCAGTATCAACGCCGCAGCCAGCACAGCATGGCTGGCTGCGGCAGCCGCACCACCGCTGAGATCCACCAGCGGCCAGAAAATCGAGAGAATTAAAAACGCCCAGCCCCAACGCGCCGCGCTGCGGCTGTGGTCGCGCAATACGGCATCCGCGCCGTGCTGTGAGAGCATTTTAGCAGCGACAAAATAGAGCAACACCAGACAGGCCCAGCCAAAAGCGTGCCAGGCTGGGTGAATTCCGGCGCGGTCAAATATCGCAGCCTGCGTCAGGTAGATGGTGATGGGCAATGCGCCAGTTGCTAAAAAGCCCAGACTGCGGCTGCGGTATTGCAGCGCGCCCCAGGCAAAGATCAGGCTCCCCAGCCACCAGGTAACTGTCAGGGCCGCGTGCAAAGTATCATAGGTGGAGCGGTCAATGAAACGCCAGCCGAAGGTCAGCGGCATCAGCGCGCCGACGATGAGCAAGGCCAGCGCCCGGAAGGGCGCGGCGAAGATGCGCCAGCGGCTCTCCACCGGGCGTTGAGACAACCACCAAGCCAACAGAATCAGCCCTAGAGCGAGTCCGCTCAGCCCCGCCGAGTACCAATCTCGCGCGAGGCCAATCCGCTGATGGGCCACTTCGATCCCACCTAGCACCAGACTCCCCGCGGCAGTTCCCACCAGATAAACAAAGAAGCGACTCTGAATCTGCAACGTCACAAGGATATAAGCGATCAGACAAACCAGCGAAGCGAATAGCCAGAACTCGGCCCAGTAATGCGGCGGTGTGCCGAAATTGACGTAAACGGTGTACAAATCGATGGGGATGAGCAACGCCGCAATGGCGCTCAACGCAATGCCAGAGCGAGAAAGCGAAGTGTGGGTGCGCACGTACCAGCCCAGGGTGAAGAAAAGCAACGTGAAACCTGTCGGGGTGCTGACGCGCATCAGGGCGGAAAAATCTTTCCAGCCCCAAACGACGAAGGAAACTGCCGCAGCAAAAAGCAGGAAAATACCCAGGAACAAAATGCCATACAGCGTGCGCTCCGAGAGCAGGGCGCGGCGCAGGCGCTCGCGCAATGGAGCTTGCGGCGGTCGCGGGGGCGTGGGTGGCGCAGCGCGCGTTTCTTCGACGGGGGCAGCAACCGATCGCGGTTCCGGTGGATACATTGGCCGCAGGCCAAGCTTGATTTCCCAGGCTTCTTTTTCAATTTCCAGATCAGCCAGGAGCTTGAGACCAATTTCGGGGGTCGAAAAGGCGTTTTCTTCTACCAGCCACTCGGCCGCATTGCAAATGAAATTGACAACCTTGAGGTGCTCTTCACCACTGGGGAAATCGGGACGCGTGCGTCCTTCCAGACGTTCCAAATATTCATCGACCCTGTCACGCAGCCGGATTTGCAGTGCCGCGGCAGATTGTGCGCTGAGCGTACCGGAAGCGATCCATTGCTCCAGACGCTGCAAGAGGCTTTCATGCTGATATAATTCCGCCCAGGCCAGAGCAGCTTCTTTGTCGCTAAAGGGTGGTTGGCGTAATTCCAGAGCGATTTGCAATTTTCGTTGACGGGGCGTGTAGATTTTGCGGATCGCGTCTTGAGCCGCACGAAGCATTGGCTCAGAATTCCAGGTTTCGATTTCCCCCAGGAGCCAATTGACATGCATTAGTTCTTCAACCCTGGCTGCATCTCCGGAAAACTGGCAATGCACACAAGGCGTTGCAGGCTGAAATTCTGTATGCTGACATTTTGGACAATTCATCTTTCCATTCTAAACCATCTTTGGGGCGCGTGTCTACCACATAAGGGGCAAGTTTTAAGCACATGAGTGCGTAAGAAATTCGGCGCCTATCCCCTCCATAGGGATGAAGTAAAAGGAGAATACATATGCCAACACCCAACATCACCGTTTATGGCGCCTACTGGTGCCCCGACTGTCGCCGCAGCAAGCAATTTCTCGGCGAACATCAGATACCTTATAACTGGGTTGATATTGAACAGGACAAGGCTGGGGAAGCCTATGTGTTGCAAAAAAACGACGGGAAACGCATCATCCCGACCATTGAATTCGAAGATAACTCGATTCTAGTAGAACCATCCAATGCTGCATTGGCGCAAAAACTGGGACTTAAAACTACAGCGAATCGCAGTCACTATGACTTAATTGTGATCGGCGGCGGTCCTGCCGGATTGACGACGGCGCTTTATACGGCCCGCGAAGGTATTGAAACGCTGGTGATTGAACGCGCTGCGCTGGGCGGTCAGGCAGCTACAACCCAATGGCTCGATAATGTGCCAGGGTTCTCCGAGGGCATCTCTGGAGCCGATTTTTCCAAACAACTGCGTCTTCAGGCCGAGCGTTTTGGGGTCGAACTACTCCAGGCGCAAGATGTCACTCGCATCCATAGCCATGATAATTATCACTGCGTATTCACCGATGACGGCAGCGAATATAGTGCCAAGGCTTTGGTCGTTGCCACTGGCAGCCGTTACAAACATCTCAATGTACCGGGGGAGGATGAGTATATTGGTGCAGGAATCCATTTTTGTGCTACTTGTGACGGGCCATTTTACAAGGGGCTACCCGTGGCAGTGATCGGCGGCGGGAACAGCGCCACCGAAGAAAGTCTCTTTCTGACGAAATTTGTGGAACGCGTCACACTGCTGGTGCGTGGCGGCGAACTGAATGCCAGCCAGGTGCTGCAAGAAAAGGTGCTATCACACCCTCAGATTGACATCCGGTTTCACACTGATGTGGTGGAGTTTCGTGGAGCAGAGAGCAAACTGAACACGGTGATTATCCAGGATAGGCAGACTCAGAAAAATGATGAAATCCATCCCGCGGGGGTGTTCACGTTCATCGGGCAGAATCCCAACACCGGGTTCCTGGCTGGTTCCGGTGTGGATACTAATCCCTGGGGCTTCATCACCACCGGGCATACGCTGATCCACGATGGCACGCGTCCAGCCGGATTCGAAGCGCGTGATCCCGCGCTGCTTGAAACCAGCACCCCCGGCATTTTCGCCGCCGGAGATGTACGCGCCGACAGCACGAAGCAAGTCGCATCGGCAGCCGGTGAGGGCGCAACCGCGGCGCTGCTAGTGCGCGAGTATTTGAAGACAGTTTAACAACAATCGCAGATAGCCACAGATAAAACCTGTGGCTATCTGCGATTGTTTTGCAAACCTGAAAATTATCAGTACCTACAATAATTCTTTCAGCGCTGCCAACAACAGCGTGACATTCTCGCGGCGGCTGCTATACCCCATCAGGCCGATGCGCCAAATTTTACCAGCCAGAGGGCCAAAGCCACCCGCGATCTCGATATTATATTCACTTAGCAATTGTTTGCGCACAGCCGCATCTTCAACACCCTCGGGTAATTGCGGGGTGGTCAGCGTAGGCAGACGATATTCAATCGGAACGCGTGGGGGCAATCCCAAGTCTTCTAAACCTTGCCAGAGCAATTCGGCAAAGGCACGGTGACGCACGAAGCGAGCTTCCAGCCCTTCTTCATCCACAATGCGCAAGGCTTCGCGCAAAGCATAATTCATATTGATCGGCGCGGTGTGATGATAGGTGCGCTCGCTGCCCCAATACTTGGTCAGCAAGCTCATATCCAGGTACCAATTGGCAACTTTTGTTTTGCGATTGACAAGCACCTCGCGAGCGCGGGAGCCAACCGTCAGCGGCGATAAACCAGGGGGACAGGAGAGCGCCTTCTGTGTGCCACTGTAGGCCACATCCACATCCCAGGCATCGATCTCTACGGGAACGCCGCCCAATGAAGTGACTGTATCCAGCACCAGCAAAGCGCCGTGACGATGCGCTGCGGCGGCAATCTCGGCAACCTGCGGCTGCAACGCGCCGGTGGAGGTCTCCGCGTGGACAATCGCCATGAGTTTATAGCGCTTTTGCTTGAGGGTGGCTTCCACTTCTTCGGGAGTAAAAACCTCGCCCCAGGGGCGGTCAATGCGATCCACTTGCGCGCCATAGCGGCCAGCCATATCCACGAGACGTTCACCAAAATAGCCATTTACGGCGATAAGAACATCGTCGCCGGGCTCAATGAAGTTACACAAAGCAGCTTCCATCGCCGCGCTGCCCGTCCCCGAAACGGGGATGGTGAGCTGGTTTTCGGTTTGGAAAACATAGCGCAGTAAGGCCTGCACATCGCCCATTACTTCCAGAAACTGCGGGTCCAGATGCCCCACAGGGGGCTGAGCCATGGCGCGCAGCACGCGCGGCGAAACCATGCTGGGGCCTGGCCCTAATAGAATGCGTGCAGAGGTGTTGAGGTCGCGATAATTACTCATTTATTATCTTTCCTTTTTGGGGTTGCTTAGTTAACATCCAGAAATAAATTCTTGGAGAAAATGGGTTCAATCTAAATATGATTTGGGGAATTGAGCAGCAATTTGCACAGATTGAACCCATTTTTCGGGAAGTTATTTTTAGACAATCATTTACTTCCAGCGCCGCTTGACAGGCACGCTGGGCATAGCGGCAATGGTTTCTTTATTTACCGTCAGGTAAACAACTTTCTCTTCAATATGATCGATTTGCGCAACAGGTATAGTGACATCCTTTTCTTTCCACAGATGTCCCTCACGCAATACCAAATGGGTGATGTTGCCACTCACCGGGCCAACCAGAAACTCATCTACCGTGCCAACCCAGCCGTCGGTGGCACGCACCCGCGCACCCCGACGAACAGCCAACTCGCCCGGGGGGATGCGCCGGATTTTTTCGTCAATGATGCGTTTCACCGGCAGTACGTAAGGCCAGAGCATTGTCAGGTTCGGCGAGGTGGTATGCTGAGGTACATCAGCGTAGATAAAGTCTGGTTCGTTGAAAGCTTCTAATTTCGCAAATTCTTCTTTTGAGCAACGCAGCAAGATGACTTCAGCCGCTGTGGTAGCAATCAGCATGATTGAAACCAGCCTCTCGATGCCCGGCGATTGACGTTCCTGGACAACAAAGTGGCTGACTTGCTCAGTGACGGGATTCAGAATGATATGCGTGGAGCGGCCACAATACCCATCGGCGCAATGCACATCCACATTCAGGGGAAATTCCATGACATGCCTCCTCAGCTCAGGTCTGCTTGTTCCGGTATCTTGCTGCTGCCCTTTTCATCAGCTAGATGGCAGGTTGCAAAATGCCCGGGGGTGATTTCCCGAAACTCGGGTTCGATCCTGATGCATTTCTCAACCGTCAACGGGCAGCGCGTGTGAAAAACACAGCCCGAAGGCGGATTCGCCGGACTGGGCGGATCACCTTTGAGGATGAACCGCTGCCGCGCGCGCTCTGTTTTGGGATCGGGAACTGGCACCGCAGAGTTGAGCGATTGGGTATACGGATGCAAGGGGTCATCAAATAGAGTATTACGTTCAGTTAACTCCATTACCTTGCCCAGATACATCACCACAATCCGATGCGAGATATGCTTCACCATGCTCAAGTCGTGCGCAATAAATAAGTAGGCGACGCCCAATCGCTCTTGCAAATCCTGCATCAGATTCACCACCTGAGCCTGGATCGACACATCCAACGCCGAGATCGGTTCGTCACAGACAATGAAGTCTGGATTTAGCGAAAGGGCGCGGGCAATGCCTATGCGTTGTCGCTGACCGCCAGAAAACTCGTGCGGAAATCTACGCATATAGGCGGGATCCATACCAACCAATTCCAGCAATTCAGCTACCCGATCACTCAATTCGGCGCTGCCTTTTTTCATTCTGCCGTGGATCACCAATGGTTCACCCACGATTTTCTTCACCGGATGGCGCGGGTTGAGAGTGGCGTAGGGGTCCTGAAAGATCATTTGCATCTTGGGCCGCAGAACACGTAACGTTTCGGCATTCATTGTTGTAAGGTCTGCGCCATCATAAATAACCTGGCCCGCAGTGGGCTTGTGCAATTGCAGGATAGCACGCCCAGCGGTGGATTTGCCACAGCCACTCTCGCCAACCATCCCCAGCGTTTCACCGCGCATAATATCAAATGATATGCCATCCACGGCTTTGACAGCGCCAACCTGACGACCGAGGATTCCTCCATTAATCGGGAAATGTTTTTTGAGATTCGCTACTTGCACTAAGGTTCCATTATCAGACATCACGCGGCGCTCCTTTCTCCAGATCGTAGAAACATGACGTTTCGTGGCGTTCGCCCACCGTGATCAGGGAAGGTATCTCTTGCCAGCAACGCTCAAAGGCAAAATCACAACGCCACGCAAAGGGGCAGTGTTGCAACGGCAGCAGCAAATCAGGGGGCGCACCCTGTATGCTCACCAGTCGCTTTGATTCGCGCGCGTCCAGACGGGGCAACGCACCGAGCAGACCCAAAGTATAGGGATGTTGAGGGCGCTCGTATAGATCATCTACCGAAGCAATTTCCGCTGGCCTGCCGCCATACATCACCAAAACCCGTTCAGCGATCCCGGCCACAACGCCCAAATCGTGCGTAATCCAAATCACAGCTACATCCAAAGCTTCGCGCAACTGTTTAAACAATTCTACAATTTGAGCCTGAACGGTTACATCCAACGCAGTCGTTGGCTCATCAGCGATAATGATCTGGGGAGTACAGGCGATGGCGATGGCGATAACCACTCGCTGGCGCATACCCCCAGAAAATTGGAACGGATAGGCTTTGTAGCGCAACTCAGGGTCGGGGATGCCCACCTGGCCCAGAAGTTTGATCGTGTGTTTCCGGGCTTCATCTTTGGTCATGCCTTTGTGGCGCGTAAGCGTCTCTGCGATTTGCTCGCCAATCGTCAGAATCGGGTTCAGTGTAGAAATGGGGTCCTGAAACACAAACCCAATCTGCCCCCCGCGCACTTCGCGCAGTTCTTCGGGCGTCATCTGTAACAAATCGTGACGTCCCCCAACACCGGTGAAGTGTGCCGTGCCACCTTCAATCTTGCCCGGGGGCATCGGGATCAGGCCCAGCAACGACATCATGGTAACGCTCTTGCCACTGCCGCTTTCGCCCACAATTGCCAGGGTTTCGCCTTCTTCCAGATCAAAGCTGACACCATTGACGGCGTTAACGACACCATCCAGGGTGTAGAATTTGGTGACGAGGTCTTTTACTTCCAAGATTTTTGCCATGATTTACCGCCTCATTTCCTCGAACGCCTCATGCGCGGATCAAGCACATCGCGCAGCCAATCGCCCAGCAGATTCATTCCCAGGGATGTGAACATGATCGCCAACCCCGGGAAGGATGCCATCCAGGGGTAGCTGGTCATATATTTGCGGCCAGCGGCGAGCATATTGCCCCAGGTGGGATATTCATTGGGCGGCACGCTCAAGCCCAAAAAGCCCAAACCGGCCTCATAGAAGATCATACGAGACATTTCAAACGTCGCCAGGGTAATCAACGGTCCAAGCAGGTTGGGCAGGATATGGTCAAAGAGAATGCGCGGCCAACGCGCCCCGGCGCTGACCGCCGATTCGACATAGCCCGACTCACGGATGCGCAGGACTTCCCCGCGGGTGACGCGTGCAAAAATGGGAGCATCTGTAATCCCAAAGATGAGAATCACGTTCAGGAGACTACGCCCCAACACTGCGGCAATGAAAACCACAAACAGCAGATACGGCAATGACAAAATCAAATTGACGCCGCTCATAATGGCCGCATCCAGGCGCCCGCCGGCATACCCGGCGATAGCACCAACAATCATACCCAGCGTCCCGGCGATCAACACCCCAAAGAGGCCGACCATCAACGAGACACGCGCTCCATAAAGCACACGGCTGAAGATGTCTTTCCCCAGGCTGTCGGTGCCAAAGGGATGCGCCCAATCGCCTTCTTCTTGCCAGGCGGGCGGCATCTTACTGGAGCGTAAATCTTGATCGAGCGGGCTTTGATCGGTAATCATCGGCGCAAATACCGCCGCAAACACAACGATCAGGAATACGATCAAACCGATAACACCGCTGCGATCACGCCATAAGAAGCGGCCAAAATACGTCACACGATCCTTGAAGGTTTTCTCGGTATCGAGCAGGCTGTCAACCGTTTTCGGAGTAGTATTATCGGCCATAGCGAATCCTCGGGTCAATGATAGAGTAAGCCATGTCGGTGACGATATTCAGCGCCAGAACGATCACGCTGGTAAACACAGCAATCGCCTGCACCAACGGAAAATCGCGCCAGCCGATCGATTGTTCCAGCAGTCCGCCCATGCCCGGCCAGGAAAAAATGGCTTCAATATAGATAGAACCACCCAGCATATAGCCGAATTGCACACCGATCACACTCACCAATGGGATCGCCACGTTGCGCAGCACGTGCTTGGTATAGATGGTCTTCGGCTCCAGCCCCTTACTGTGGGCGGTGCGGATAAAATCTTCGCCGCGGATTTCGAGTACGGCAGAACGTGTTAGGCGCACAATTTGGCCCAGAACTGGCAAGCCCAGTACAAAGGCGGGCATCACCACCGAGTGCCAGGTATCACGCCCAAAGGTGGGGAACCAACCTAACTCCACCCCAAAGTACAAGATCATCATCAAACCAAGCCAAAAGTTGGGGATACTTTGTCCCATCAAAGCAATGAAGCGGCCAATATTATCGGTTAAGCCGCCGGGAGTAAATCCACCAATCAAACCAATGGGTATCCCAAAAATCATCGCCATCAGCAGGCCAGCTACGGCAAGCTCAACTGTGGCGCCCAATCGCTCTACCACCAGCGGCAAAGCCGGAGTTTTGAAATGCAGCGAATTGCCAAAATCGCCCTGGATGGCCTCGACAATAAAACGTCCAAATTGAGTCATTAGCGGATCGTTGAAGCCCAGCTCTTCACGAAATGCTTCAATTTGTTCGGGCGATGATTCGCGCGGCATCATTAAAGCGGCAGGATCGCCGGTGACGCGCACCATCATAAAAACAAGAAACAAGACCCCAAACAAAAGTAGCAGCGATTGGGCTAACTTCGAAAACAAATAACGGTGCATAGCCTCCTCCAATTTACAATTTTATATTTTACGTTTCATGCAAATTTATCGCGCGAAACGTAATCCTATCGTAACCGCACCTGTTGACGGATAAGCGCATCTTGAACACGCTTAATATCGGTCGTTCGAGGGGTGCAAGCCGTTTTTACGGCAATTGAGGCGGCTACGCCCGCACCCTGCCCGGTCACTGTGCAACACATCATGCTGCGAGTAGCGCTATGGGCAATTTTATCACCTCCTACGCTCCGACCAGCGACCAGTAGATTATCGATGTTTTTCGGCACAAGAATGCCATACGGAACCTGAAAATAACGCCCGGTCGTCGGTAGTACCAACAGACCGTAGCCGTCCAAGAATTCGGGGAAAATGCCAATCGAATCTTCAAATTGCGCCTGATTGCGGACGTCGTGGCCGCTCAGGGAGTAGTCGCTGCTAATTTTGCGAGAATCACGCGTCCCCAAAGTCATACCAAAATTGCGCAATTTGGCATTCTCAAAGCCGGGCACAAAAGAGCGCATGGCTTCAATCGCCAGCATGGCCTGTTTGCGGCCTTCGATCTCGGCGGCGGTTAAATCCCAAACATTGGTGCAATCGTAGCCGGTCATATAGACCATGTTCAGGTTCGTGGCTTCGCCCGCGTCGGTGATCGTACTCCAGGTGCCGCCGATGCTTTTGATATTTTCGGGGATAATGCCCGCCTGACGAGCAAGATTAAATGGTTTTTCGAGGTAGGTGCTGAACAGATCATCTTCTTTGCCCGTGGTTTTCATATTCCAGAGCTTGCCCCAATCTCTGTATGTAGATGGGTTGGCGCGAATATATTCCTGAAAACGCGCCTTTTTGATTCCAGCGCAGGAGAACATCACGGTCACGCCCATCATCTCGTCTTTGGGCATCTTCCAGCAGGGTACGCCCGCGCGATGAGCAATATCGGCATCGCCGGAGGCATCGATCACAACTTTGGCAAGGATGGCCTTGCGTCCCATCTTGCTCTCGGTGATGACACCTTTGATGGTGTTGCCCTCTAAGATCGGAGCGACGACCGAACAATGCAGCAATGGACGGATACCGGACTCGCTCACGAGTTGGTCGGCGACAAATTTGAACATCTCGGCGTCGAGCGCTTCACTCTGCGATTGGGGTTCTTTTGACGTGCCGCCCAATTCTTTGGCGCGCTGCTCAAATTCGAGGCCGATGCCTTCGACATCGGTGGTGCCTTCGTGGCGATACCAGGCAATCGTTTCCACGCCAACCTGCGAGATCACGCCCCCAAAGCAACCGTAGCGCTCTACGAGCATGACCGAAACACCTTCACGCGCCGCGGCTATCGCCGCCGCCAGCCCGCCCGGCCCGCTGCCGACAACTAAAACGTCGGTTTCAGCAATAACTTCAATTGTTTTTGATGGTTCAAGAATTTGCATTACTTTTTTTTAAAACATCAGGCGGCGGTATTTCCGGGGAGGAATAGCGGGCACGGCGCTCTACATCATTCAAATCCAGATGATTGCGCATATATTGTTTTGACGCATCATTATACGGCTGAAAGTCCCAGGCCGTGTGCAGCCCCTGTGCCAAGGCCGGAGCTACCAGTTGCCGCCGTCGCTGGCTTTGCAAAATATTTTCTTTTAACTCAGGGGGATCCCAGCGGGCTAACATCGCGATATGCAATGACTGCTCAATCGCAGCAAAATCCGGCTGCCCGGCCAGATTGGTTAATTCATAGGGGTCGGTTTCCAGATTATAGAATTGGGGCGGGTCTGATTCGCTGTACATGTATTTGAATCGACCGCGCAAAACCATCAGACAAGGCGCTACAGCTCCCTCCGCCAAATATTCACTGTAAACTGTATCATCCCAGGCCGAATCGTCATCTCCTTGCATCAAGGGCACCAAACTGGCCCCATCAACCGGAGCTGCCAATTCGGGCGTTCCGCCGTTGGCCGCCAGATCAACCAGTGTGGGCAGCAAATCTACCAGCGACACATTCTGGTGTACCCGCCGAGCCGGAAACCGCCCCGGGGCATGCACAATCAGCGGCACCCGAGCCGACCATTCAAAGAAGTTCATTTTGTACCACAGGCCCCGCTCGCCCAGCATTTCGCCGTGGTCAGAGGTAAAGACAATCACGGTATTTTCATCCAGGCCAGCCGATTTCAGAGCTTCCAAAATTTGGCCGACTTTCTCATCAATATAACTAATGGCGCTGTAATAGGCGTGCCGGGCATTGCGAACCCTGGCTTCAGTCAGATCAAATTCGTCCATAGCGCACATGGTGTACAAACGTTGGCTGTGGGGATCAAGCTGGTCATAACGCAGAGGGGCACAGCAGGCATGTCTATATTGTCATGCTCGTACAAATCCCAATAACGCCGGGGAATAGCAAAGGGGTCGTGCGGGTGCGTAAAAGAGACGGTCATGAAAAAGGGGCGCTCATCCGGGCTGCGGGCCAGGTTAAAAATTTTACAGACAGATCGAAAGGCTACTTCTTCATCAAAATCAAGCTGATTGCTGGTAACACACTGCCCAGCCTGCACAACGCTGAGCATATTGTGATACCACGAAAAACGATCTTCCGACGGCTGGTTCCAGTCTGGCGTCCAGCCAAAATCAGCCGGATAAATATCTGTGGTGAGGCGCTCTTCAAAGCCGTGGAGTTGGTCTGGCCCAATGAGATGCATTTTGCCAATCAGGCTGGTTTGATAGCCCATAGCCCGCAAATAATGCGCCATTGTGGGGATTTCTGATGAGAACTCGGCCGCATTGTCAAATGTACCAATGCGAGATGGCAACTGTCCGCTCAGCATCGAGGCCCGCGAGGGAGCGCACAACGGGCTATTGCAATAACTCTGTTCAAAAACGACGCCATCTTCAGCTAAAGCAGACAGATGCGGCGTTTTTACAACCGGATGACCATAAACCGGCAAAGCCGAAGCGGCCAACTGGTCAACCATAATCAGCAAAATGCTGGGATTGGACGTTTGCATTTTCATTTCCATTGCGTGTTTTTTTATACGGGTACTGCCCCGTGCTCAACGGTTAGGGCGACAATATCTTTCGCGCTAATCTCTCGTGAGGGAATTTTGCGCTGTACAGCCAAAGCCGCGGCTGCGCCCATGGCCTGCCCCATCGCCATGCAAATACATTGGGCGCGGATTCCGCCTAAGGCCACACGGTGTGCCGAAACGATGCGTCCAGCAACGGTGATGCGCGTACTGCCCTTGGGAATCAACGCCCGGAAGGGCACTTTTGGCAACAGGGTTTGATCGTCATGAAAAGTGACGTCGCAGCCGCGCTCTTCGCTGTGCATATCTATATAATTGAAGGCGTTGCAAATTTTGTCTTCAAAGTCTGTGGCTTGCATAAAATCATCTTTAGTGATGATATATTCGCCCTCTGTGCGATAGGTTTCGCGCGCCACAGCGCGCGGATACATTGTTTTTAGCACCGCCCGCTCACAGCCGGGTATCGAAGACGTAACGAAATTAAACATGCGCAACATGCGGGCACGCCCTTCGAGATTGGCCGCGGTCTGACCGTCCACGTCGGAAGTATCCGAGTTGTAAATGTGTGTGCCGTTGTGTCCGCCGTGGTCGAGATAATATTTGAAGGGCAGCATATTTGGGTACGAAAAATCGCCTTGTTGCAGTTCCCCGCTCGCCATGGCTTCTTCGTAAATTTTTTGGACTTCGCCTTCCCAAATTTGCTCGTATTCAATCCCCTCAATCTTGTACTGGTAACTCCCCGGCTGGCGCACTTCGTCACGCATCACCGCCAGGCCCAAAATCCGCACCACGTCGGAATCGCCGGTAGCATCTATAATTTCACGCGCCCGCGTCACTCGTTGGATTCCACGCCCCAGCGAAGTCACCTCCCAAAAATCCCCCACGGCCCTCACGTCTGAAATAAATTCGTGATAATGGATAATCACGCCCGCCTTGACGGCTGCTTCCTCCACCACGGCCACATAAATGGGCACATTAATATAACTGTAATACCCCGGCGATTCAACCGGCCGCCGCTTCGTATAATCGGGGATCGGCAGACCTTCAATTTTTTTCGATTTTGTATAAAGCTCCCACGGAATACCCAACACAACCGGCCCCATGGTACTGTAAAAATGATTGGGCATATTCACCCCGCCAGCCGTCATCGTTCCGGCCAGCATCGATCCTGCTTCAATCACCGCCGTTTTCACGCCAGCTCTGGCAGCCTGCAAAGCGGCAATATGTCCGGCAGTGCCGCCACCAGCAACCAAAACATCAACCGTCTCTCTAACGGTTTTCATTTTGAATTTTTCTCCTGTGGAAAATGGGATGAAATTATCTAAAAATGGAAATTCGACGATAAGGTTGACACAATAAAATACCGGTATCAGACTCCGGGAGGAGTGAGTGCCCGCCCGGAGTTTTTTACACGCTCCGGGCAGGCACCTGTTTAACCTAGGGTCTGAAACCCAGGGTTGGTACGACTATTCAGCAGTAACCCAGGTTTCGAACAGCCAATAGCTTTCCTGTGAGTGAGGATAGTAGTCCATCACGCGATCCTGAACAGCTTCAAAGGCCACCGGCTCATACAGATAGATGAAGGGCGGATCTTCCTGCATGTAAACTTGTAGTTCTTCGTACAGCGCCTTGCGCTCGTCGCGGTCGACGGTGGTGGAGATCTTCGCCAACAGATCATCAATCATCGGGTCAGACCATGCAGAGTAAGCCGCATCCCAGCCACCCAAAGCACCCGTCAGGCGGCGCAGTGCTTCGCCAGAGCTTGCCGACCAGCTATCGCCGAACAGCGGGGGCAGTTCTTTGGCGGCTTCAAGCTCCCAGTATTGACCGGATTCCATGATCTCGAGGTTGACCGTAATGCCAATCTCGGCCAGGTAACCGGTCACGGCTTCGCAGACTTCTTCGAAGTTGGTATAAGCGCCAGCGGGGCAAGCCATATCCATTTCAAAACCATCTGCATAACCGGCATCAGCCATCAAGGTCATGGCTTTGTCAGAATCATAGCCGAAGGGGTCTACAATACCATAACCCAATTCGCTGGAGGCGACATAACCAGCCGCTGGAACGCCATGACCGTTAAACAGTGCATCAATGATGGTGTCTACGTCTACGGCGTAGTTCATCGCCTGACGTACTTTGGCATCCATGGTGGGTTGATCTACACCTGTAGTCAGGTTGTTGAAGGCAATATAGAAAATACGGGTAACCGGGTAGCTAACAACGGTAACGCCTTCAACGCCTTCCAGGCTGGCAGCTTCCTCGGACGAGAGACGACCAACAATATCCACTTCATCAGCCGAAACAGCAGCCACGCGGGTGGCTGATTCGGGGATCGGGCGGAAGATCAGGGTTTCAACCAGCGGGTAGCCTTCCATCCAGTAGTCGAGATTGGCGGTATAGGTAATATGATCGCCTTTTACCCATTCCACGAACATGAAGGGGCCGGTACCAATCGGGTGTTCCTGGAAACCATCCAGTCCAACTTCGGCGTAATATTCATTGGGGATAATGGCCCAGAAGTCAAAAATTGTATCGAACAATTCCGGATTCGGGGCTTCGGTGGTCAGCGTGACCGTATTGTCATCCACTTTTTCAACCGTCACGAGGGTGTATTTGTCGGTCCACTCGCCCACTTCTGAACCAGACTCCCAGGTGGCAATCACATCATCAGCGGTGAAGGCTTCGCCATTATGGAAGGTGACACCTTCGCGCAGATAGAATGTATAAACCGTGCCATCCTCGGAAATATCCCAGCTTTCTGCCAATGCGGGTTGAAGTTCGCCCTCTGGATTGAAATACACCAGGCTGTCAAAAAGTTGAGTGGCAGCATTGTCGGCATTACGTTCAGCTGTTAGGGGGATAAACAGAGAGTTGGGGAAAGTTGAAAGGGCAACCCGCAGCGTTCCTTCGGGAGCTTCGGGGGGTACGGGGTCTTGAGCAGGGCTTGCCGCAATGGTAAAGAGCGAGAAAGCGACTAGCAAGATCAAAATGCTCATTAATTTTTTACGTGACATTATTTTTACTCCTCTTATCAATCATTTATTTGAAACTAGGAATTTGGATAAATTTCTACTCTTCAGTTGATCGAGAGCAACCTCCTTTCCGCATGCATATTCATCTGATAAACACAGATACTCGTGAAATTTTTTACGATTCGCACATTGACACGACGCCGTAACTGCGTCTACAATAAATAACTATACCATCTGGACGGTTTAGTTGTCAAATAAAATTTTGTGATTACCAACACAGAAAGTTACTACACAATGAGCATTATCACCATTCACCAGCAACAATTTGATGTAGATTGCATTATCTTTGATAAAGATGACACTCTGGTAAAATTTGACGCCATTTGGTTGTCCCGTACACACAAATGGGTCGAAGCCATCGCGACCAACCTGTCACTGAATTCAACTTTTATGTACGAATTATTCGATCTGCTTGGCTATTCGCCGACTCCCCCTGGCCTGCGCGCCGAAAGCCCCTTGGCCATTGCCACAATGGATACACTCAATACGCTGGCAGCGGGTGTGATCTGCCGGTACGGTTTCCCCTGGCATGAAGCCCGTCTACAAGCCGAAATTTGCGCCCAAAATACGATGAATGCCAATTTTACGACAGAGGAAATTATCCCCATCGGCAATCCCAGAAGAGCAATGGAGCAACTTGCGCGCGCCAATATCCGCATAGGAATCGTTACCAGCGATAACCGCGCCATGACCGAAGCTACATTGGCATATCTTGGTATCGCCGATTTTATCAGTGCGATGGTGTGTGGTGACGATTCGCTGCCCAGCAAACCAGCTCCGGAAGCCTTCTGGGAAATCGCCAGGCAGCTAGAAATTGCCCCCCAGCGCATGATGATGGTTGGCGATACGATCAGCGATATGCAATTTGCTATCAACGCCGACGCTGCTTACCGCATCGGCGTGGCTTCTCATTCTAACAATATCCTCGCACTTTCAGCCCACGCCGATGCGATCATAACTTCAATTGACGAAATTATCGCTGAAGGTGGGTAAAACTTATTCCATCGGAGCGCGGCCGCGCGCCTGCTCGGGGTGGCGCATGGTCATCAAAGGGACGCCAATTCCGTAGGTGATGAATTCGCCCTTAGGCTGGACTTCGATCACGCACATCGTCGCCAGTAACTCTTCATCGTCGGCAAGTCCGCGCAACAGGGCCACCACGACGCTTTTCTCAACCTGATCGGCATCCTGAACCGTGGCCACGCCCGAAAAGGTGATCGTCGCCGCGGGAATTTTAATAAAGGGCATCAAAGGGATTCGCTTGGGGATCGTGACCGTCATAGAAACGTGAGGGTTGAGGCGAGTATGGCGCGCTTTCCAGGTGTCTTTACCTGTGGCAATATAAACTTTTCCACCAATAGCCGCGTAAACAATCCCGACCGTGCGGGCTTCACCATTTTCCGTCACCACGCCAAGAACACCGAAAAGTTCTTTCTCAATGGCCTGCCATACTTGATCGCTAGATAGTTGTAACGTCATTTGATATTCTCCAATTCTTCAAACTTAAATAATTTTTGGGAACGCGTTCATCTTTTTGCAAAATGCCCATCTGCGCTGAAAGCATAACGAATGGCGCTGCGCGAGCAATTATCTACACAAGTGCCGCAGAGAATACATTCCAGGTCTTCCATCTGCTCGAGCTGCACCATCGCATTCACATCCAGGCTCATGGGGCAATTTTTAGCACACAATTTGCAATCACTGCACACCGAGGCATCCGCTATCAGACGCAGCGAAGCCCAACCAAACTGATTGTGGAGCCAACGCCCGATCATCATGAAGGGTGCCATCCAGCATATCGTGTGGCAACCCGCTCGACGTCCCGCGAACGCCGCCAGCCCCACAAAGAGCAACACTACTATATAGTAAATCACATATTTAAAGGGTTCATCTACCGAGATGCCATTTTCCGTCAGATGTAGAAAATCTACGCGGGAATAGCCTCCGGCGCGAAAGGCCATCCAGGCGATCAGGCTGATCCACGGAATCCAGATGACCCATTTAATCCAGTCGATCTTGCGCCCGTTGACCGGTTGGCGATTGACCGGCTCGATGATTTCCTGCATTCCCCCGCCCGGGCAGACCCAACCGCACCAGGCGCGACCGAGAAAAAGCGAGGAGATGAACATCAGCCCGAACATGATCAGGCTGCCATTGATGATGCCGTTCATTGCGCCGTCGATGATGACATAGGGCGAGAGGAAGTTCATCATGACCGGGAAAGATAAGAAGGCCAGAATGACAAGCGCTTTGCGTAAACGTTGACGAAGCGGGAGTTGACGGAGCATCATAATTTCCTTTGGCGCAATTACTCTGTGGGGATTTCGCCGTTGCGAATGCGTTCGATTAAATTCTCAACGAGTTCAAGATTGGCTTGCAAGGTGTGAACGCCAACATCCAGAGTCAACATCCAGAAGAAGAACTCGCGCGGCGAGTTTGTGTACTCGCCGTAAGCTTCGATGCTACGGGGGATGTGGGCAAACTGCTCTAGCCCGGCGCGCATGAGAGCGGCTATACGCTCAAATATTCCCAGAATTTCCTCATCAGAAAGCTGCGCGGCGAAAAAGATCTGAATCATATCGGCGCTGCGATTTTCTTCGGGCGGAAGCGGCGTGAGGAGCCAACGGCGCAGTTCTTCCCTGCCCGCTGGTGAAATATGGTAGAGCTTACGGTCGGGGCGCGATTCCTGGCGAATTACTTCGGTTTCTGTCCACCCTTTTTTACTCATGCGTGCCAGCGTGCGATATATCTGACTCTGGTCAGCAGGCCAGAAATGCCGCACCGAGGTATCAAATATTTTTTTCAGATCATAGCCAGAATATGGCCGGTAATTCAAAAAACCGAGAATGGCGTGTTTAAGGGACATCAATAGCTCCACAATAATATATGCTAAATCTCATATAGGATTTATCCTATATTATCGTGGAGCTTATTCGTTGTCAAGCGCAAGTTTAGTTTTCGTGCATAATCAGGGATATAAATTTCGCACGCATTTCATTTTTATCCGTCTCGAAGATACACTCAATCCGCGTATCAAAGAATCATGCTCATTTCCTGAATCAATTCGTCCGCTTTCTCTTCGGCCAGGAAGTGGCCGGCATCGGGATAGCGCGCCACCTTGACTGCCGGAAAGTTCTGCATCCAATGGTTAAGTTCTTTTTCCCGGAAGGCGATGTCTTTCATCCCCCAAGCAAATAATCTTATCTTGCCATCCAAAGCGTCCCGCCGAGACCAAAGCTCTTCCAACCAATCGGAGGCAGCAATAATTTGCTTGGGAAAAACCCAATTCCCTTTTCTTTCTTCGGGCTTGGCGAGGGGCATCAGAAAATGCTGATGGATTTCGGGCGTGAGCTTGCTTTTATCGCCATAGATCGATTTAAGAATCGTCTTGGTGAAGAAATTATATTTGCGGATTAACCAACGCCCGATCGTGCCGCCTACAAAACCGCTAAAGGCTTGATAGTACCAATCCGTTTGCGCCGACCACATCCAGGTGTTGGTAACGATGATATTCTTGATCCGCTCGGGATGTTTGATCGCATACGAAAGCCCTATCGGACCACCCCAGTCGCCGACGAGGAGGGTGATATTTTTAAGATCGAGCGATTCGAGCAATGTTTCGAGATTTTCGGCGTGCTGCTGAGGGAGATAGTCCCAATCGGCGGGTTTGTCGGATAAGCCGAAACCGATGTGATCGGGGGCGATGCAGCGCTGCGTTTTGGAGAAGTGCTTGACCAACGTCCTGAACTCGAAAGACCAGGAAGGGTTGCCGTGAATCATCACAATGGGTTTGCCCTCGCCTTCGTCCAGGTAGCGCATCACACCCATCGGCAGGGTGAATTTTTTCGGGGTAAATGGATATTCGTTTTTGTCAATCCAGTCAGGCTTTGCCATACTATTCATTTTTCCCTTCCATCTAAAAATCATCGTTTACTATCAACACAATTCTACCCTTCACCGCCGCCTGCTCGATCAACTCATGCGCTTCCTTCGCATCTTCGAGTTTCATGCGCCGCTCGATAGAGGGTTTGATCTGGCCTGCTTTTAGCAAGTCAAAGAGTACCGCCAGGTCTTCTTTGAACCAATCCGGATTTTTCTCACGCATCCCGCCAATGGCGTAAAAAGCTGCCTTGCGCCCATTCGGCAAAATATTCCACAAGGCCACGTTCATATAATCGCGTGCTACATTGCCGCCTTTGCCCATCGCATCATTATAGAAGCCATAAGGGACAAGGATGCCGCCCTTTTTCAGGGATTGGAAGGAGCGTTTGAAATTATCTCCGCCGATGAAATCGAATGCCGCATCGCAGCCACCCTCGGCTTGCATCCGCGCAATGAAATCTTCCTTGGCGTAATCAATATGCACCGCACCAAAGCCCTCAACCAATTCACGTTTCGATGCGGATGCCGTCCCGCACATCTTCAGATCAAGCAATCCGCCGAGTTGCAGCAAAGCCGTCCCCACAGCACCACCCGCCCCATGAACGAGAATGCTCTGCCCGCGCTGGATTTTGGCGACGCGATGCAGCATCTGATAGGCGGTGATGTAGGACAAAACCATACTGACCGCCTCGGCGGGATCCAACCCCGGGGGAACGGGGACCAACCCCGAGGAGGGTCGCAGCATAAATTCGCTGTACGCGCCCCAGATGGTCAAGTCCGCAACCATCTGCCCAATCTCGAATCCCGTCACATTTGCGCCAAGTTCATCCACCACGCCAACCATATCATAGCCAGGAGAGAGCGGCGGCGCTTCCTTGAATCCGTAGTAGATGCCTTTGCGGACGAGGGTATCGGTGAAGGTTGCGCTGGCAGCCAAAACTTTGACGCGCACTTCGCCCGCGCTCGGTTCAGGGAGAGTGTTTTCTTCGACAATTTGGAGAACGTCGGGGGTGCCAAATTCGTTAAGAATTACTTTTTTGTAGCTCATTTTGATGCCTTTCGATAACGCAGGAAATAATTCCAGCCTAAGATGAATAGACCAGCTAGCATGAAGAAATAGCGCAGCAAGTCGAAAATGTGATTGGGGAAGGTGTAGACCAAAATACCGATGGGGAGATAGCCAAACCAAAGGCTGATCTTGAGAAATTTTTCGAGGAAGGTTTCGCCGGGCAGAACGAAGGCGAAGAGGAAGAAGCCCAGATAACTGCTGTGAAATTTAAGCTGACTCCAGAGCATCCGCTCTTGCAGATCGGCGAGAGAGATGGGCATCCCGTTTAGTGCAGTGGTCAGTTGGGTCATCAAGTCATGATTTTCGTGCAGGTCAAGATAGGCGGTAATCACCAGCGCGCCCAAGGCGACAACGACGAGCCAGATATTTGTTTCGTTCCAGGTATCTATTGCCAGAAAGATGAAAGCGGCGGTATAGAACATGAGGAAGAGATTGTCGAAGGTCAGGATTAAGCGCAGCGGGCCTTCTGCAGCGATGATATTACGGGTGTAGCTTTCAATATCTGTGATGATTTCAAAATTCTGGGCGGTTACGCCACCGCTGAAAATCGAGGTGATGAGCATCCCCGCCAGCATGAGCGCAGCAGCGAAAGCGGGGAAGGCGATGAATTTGTAGATTTCTTTTTTAGTCATAATTTTCTCCTAAAGGCTTGTTTTTTGTCCGATCATCTCCAAATGGGTGTTTCGAGTTTATGCAGGTTTTTCATTTTTTATCCCATACGTTTTCTGTCATTTTCCCCATTTGCACAGGTTCCATGTGTGTGAATTTAATTTCTCGAACCATGCTCATCTTTGCCCACATCATGGCATGGCCTTTGCTAAAGCGGACGCGTCGCACGCGCCGCTGCCATAATTGGATTTCTTTTTCGGTCGCCGGGCGCAGTTCTCCGGCTATTCCATAAAGACGCACTGCGGGAGGGCTAACGAACTTTCCACGCAGTAATGATTTCAGCCAAAAACCAACGCCGCTATCAACAGCAAGCACGCAAACTTGCTGATTTATTTGGAGATTGCGCGGCATTCTCTGGGGAAATTCTTCAAAATAGATTCCCTGCCCTGCTTCACCCAGGATCAAAGAGCCGATCGGAGTAATATGCGGCTCACCATTTTCATTGATTGTTGCAATGGCGTAGTGAAAAGAAGAGCGAAACGAGCGTTTGAAAAGGGCTTTGATCTCCGACCAGTTTTTATTGAGTAACATTTCTATTCACCTTGCATGCCCATCCGCTTCATCATCGCGCGGATTTCAATTTCGAAGAAAGAGTCTACGCTGATTTCAATGGGCACAGCAGAAAAATGTCCATGAAGTTCCAGCGAAACCATACCGTGAATGTGAGCCCAACTCGCCATCGCAAAGTGAATCACGGCGGGATCACCCGCGTAGCCGAGTTTATCGACCCAAGCCTGAATCATCTCGGGGGTAGAAACGAACGTACCGTCTGTTTTTATCGCGTCATCCCGCCAGGCAGCATCAAAGACACCGAGCAAGACAGACATGCTCCCCGCTGCGGCGGGACCGGTGATCTCCATCGGCGCGTGGTAGTTCGGGATGGGGGTGCCAAAGATCAGATTATATTCTTCGGGGTGAGTCAGCGCCCAATTGCGATAAGTACATGCTGATGAGAATATCCGTTCGGCGTGCGATTTTTCGTCTGTCGCCTGAGAAACCAGCAAGGCATCGCGCAGCGAGTTGTAGGCATCCACGATCAGGGCAGTGACTAAATCATCACGACTGGGAAAGTAATTATAGATCGCCGGCGCGGTAATCTCCAATTCGCGGGCGATTGCTCGCAAAGAAAGCGTCGCGGCACCATTCTCGGCGATTTGTGTGCGAGCTGTTTCCTTGATGGCGGCTTGCAGGTCGGGATGTTGTTCAGATTGCTTTGGGCGAACCATATTCACTCCTTATCTATACAGAGTAAATATACAGTGTTTATTTTATATTGTCAACCTTTTTCCAAATATTGGCGTATTCAATTATGGTAAGATTCGGGTAATAACTCAGCGTTGAACCACGGGAAATCGAAAAAAGGGTATGCATGCCCTTCAGGGTACAAAGCAGTTAGAAATTCGGCAAAATTCATAGCAAGGAAAAGAAATGCTCTTCGCTGACCTGAATCCCCCATCTCCAAAATTCAATTCGCTCGATGAACTCTTTGCAGCCATGACGCAGATGACAGACGATCCCCTGGCAAACGCGGGGACGAATGTAGTCATCAGCCGCGGCAACCCCGGAGCCAGGATTCTCATCATTGGGGAGGCGCCCGGGCCGCAGGAAAATATTCAGGGGAAGCCATTCGTCGGGCGCGCCGGCCAACTTCTGGATCAGATTTTGCGCGCCGTGAAATTCGATCCAGAAAAGGATGTTTTTATTGCGAACTCGGTGTTTCGGATGCCCCCAGGAGAAGCGGGAAAAGCCTTCCGCAAGCCTAATATCGATGAAATCAATTTTTATCGCAAGTATGTTCTGGAAATTATCCGCCTGATGGACCCCCAAATACTATTGCTAACGGGCAATGTGGCTTGCCAATCGATATTGGATAAAACTGGGATTACTAGGCTGCGCGGCCAATGGATTGAGAAAGATGGCCGTTGGATCATGCCGATTTTTCATCCCTCCTATTTACTACGCAACGACGCGCGTACGCCCGGCTCGCCGAAGGCAAGGATGTGGGATGATATTCGGGAAATCCGCAAAAAATTTGATGAATTGGACGCCCAAAAAGAATAATCTGGGGAACACCGAATGATTCTTTTTGGGGTTATTCGTAGGCCAACACTTCGCGGATGGTCAGGCGGGCCGCGTTGCGAGCGGGCAAAATGCTGGCAACGATAGACAATGCCACCACAACCCCCAGCCAGATCAGCACGCCATCGTAGGTATACACCAGCCGCGCCGACGAGCCCATCATAGCCTCGCTGATAATTGTGAGCAAACCCTGACTGATGGGGAAAGACAGCCCAATTGCCAGCACCCAGGTGATCAGGCCAATCATCACCCCCTCGATAACAATTGATTTTATCAATTCAAAATCCACCGCCCCGATGGCGCGCATCACACCGATTTCGCGCGTGCGCTCAAGCACGTTCATGCCCATTGTGCCTGTCAGGCCAATGCTGCCGACAAACGCCGTCAGAAATGCCATAATCAGCAAAAAGCGAATCAATATATCAATCGCCTGAGAACTATCCTCACGAATCAACTTTCCAGCTTCAACGCTACGGATTTTAAAATTGCGATCACTGAGATACTGATCCAGAAATTCGCCAACGCGCTGCTGCCCCTCGAGAGAGTGGTCTTCCGTGATAACCTTGTATGAAAAAGCCTGATTGGGTAAATTATTTAGATCGGCGACAAAATCATAATCGGCATAGGCCAGCATATCGCCCATCATACTGATAAAACGAAAGACCCCCACTACCTGCCACGCTTCTTCGCGCTCGCCGGGCATCTTGATAATCAGGCTGTCGCCCGGTACCAGATCGGGATAATGTTCATAGATTGAGTCGGCGACCACCATGGCTTTCTCTTCGCCGGGATACAACCAACGACCAGCGACAACATCCGCATCCAGCAAAATCGTCTCGCGCGGCGGCGCGATCAGGTTGATATTATCGACCACCTCATCGTTTGCGTCCCAAATTTCGCCCGAGGCCGCCCCCCAGGCTTCCAGTTGTTCCACGCCTGGCAAAGGCAATACCAATTGGTCGATGCGCGATATCAAATAAGGCTGGCTGAACTGGATGCTGACATCTCCCATAAAATGCGCCGAGAGTTGATCCATAAAAGCGGCCATTGAAATACGCACATTGAAAACAGCGATAAAAACCGCACCGGCGACTGTCAGGGTAAAGATGGTCAGCAGCAGGCGGCCTTTTTGTCGAAATGTGTTGCGGATCGAGAGCAAAACAGGGCGCGACAACCAGCGCAGCCACTGAGTAAGACGGTTGAACCAATTGAAGCCGGTAGATTGCGCCCGAGCGCGGTCGTTGCTGATGGCGCGGCGAACATTGATCTTTGAGCCGCGATTGACGGGGAAGAATCCCGCACCCAGAGGGATCAGAAAAGCCAGCAGCACCTGCACCCCAATTGCCAGGGGCACAATACGAAACGGACGCAAGGATGTATTCATCATCGCCGAAATAAATTCGGCAAATTTATAACCCGCCAACGCACCCGTAGGGACAGCCATCACTAGCGCCACCAAACCGTAGGTAAAAATTAGCACCAGGTACATCCCCATAATCTGCACACGCCGACCGCCGATCAACTTCATCACACCAATCTGGCGCATGTGCTGCGTAATCAGCGCGTTGAGCGTATTCACTATCAACGAACTGCTCAGTATCATGATCAGCCCACCCAGCACACCGAGAACGCCCAAAACCGCCAACACTGTTGCGCCCATCGGATGGACATTCGATACCAACGTATCCAAGCGATAAACCGTGCGGTTGTGGCGCTCAACCTTATCTTCGACCGCCGCGGCAATTATATCAATGGCAGCAATATCGTTCTTTATACTGCCCACGGTGACATACAACCGATTATAGGTCTCCGCCAACGCCAGCGCGGGAAGTGTATCCATCGTGATATAAGCATACGGCCCGCTGCGGATATCGCCGCCGCCGGTAGCCTGATCGGCTACGATGCCCACCACAGGCATGACATACGAGGCTCCATCTGGTAATTCAATTTCAACCTGGTCGCCAACTTCAAAACCAGTATTGTTCATAAAATCGTAACTGATGAGTAATTCGCGCCGCTGTGGAACCTGTATGCCATCGATCGCCGTTAGTAAATTAATCTGCATGGTCTCAAAATTTTGCACGGCGACCAAATCCAGGCTTTCCCAGGCAATGCCATCAGTGCTGCCACGCACACCCACAGTGCGCCGCCCCTCAGCGGCTTCCACGCCAGGGACTTGCTCGATAACGCGCAGAAAATCTTCCGAGAAAGAATCCGTCCAGACCTCAATATTGACCGGATTGACCAACTCGTAACTCAGGTTGATATCCTCAGAGAGAATGGTATAGGTACTCACGATCATGCCAATCGCAAAAACCCCCACGGCAATTGAGGCTACAACCAGCAGCGTGCGCAGTTTACTATCCCATAAATCTGAGATCACCTTGCTCCAACGCGGTTTAATCAAATTGGGTTTTACATCCATAAAATTCCTGCTGCTCAAATTGTTTTTACCCGCCGCTCAACAACTTCGCCATCCGAAAGCAAAATCGTCTCGTCTGTGCGGCGGGTAATCGCCGCGTCATGCGTGACAATCAGAACAGTTTTGCCTTGTTCGGCCAGATTTTCAAATAGATCCAAAATTGCACCTGCTGAGCGCGAATCGAGATTGCCAGTCGGCTCGTCAGCCAAAATAATCGCCGGATCCGTCGCCAGGGCACGCGCAATCGCCGCGCTTTGCTGCTGACCACTCGACATTGAGCCGGGGAATTTGTGCGCATGATCCGCCAACCCAACCGTTTCCAGCAATTCCATCGCCCGGTCGCCGCGCTCCCCAAAGGGATATACTTTGCAATAATCCATCGGCAGCATCGTATTTTCGAGCAGCGTCAGCGTAGGCAACAACTGAAAAAATTGAAAGACCACGCCCATATTTCGACCGCGCCACAGCGAGCGTTTACTCTCGCTCAGCCGGTAAATATCCGTTCCACCCACCAACACCTGCCCGCGGGTCGGGTGATCGATGCCCGTAATCATATTGATCAGCGTCGATTTTCCGCTGCCCGATTTCCCCACAATCGAGACAAATTTGCCATATTCAAATTCCAGGTCAACCGCCTGCAAGGCCACAAAGCGGCCCGCCGCGTTTTCGTAGATTTTATCGATGCCTTTCAATGCAATCGCGGGAACATCATCCTGGGGAATCAGTTTTATAGCGGATTTTCCGTTCGAGGGGGATTCCACTACCCGAATATGACCAGCGGCCTCGCTCGAGGCGGGTTTTTGCTCTCGATGAATGGGCGCCACCACCGAGGGTTTGCCGCCGCCATTTAGGCCAGCGCCCCTCACCGGGGCCGCGTCCAGCGCGCCATCCGTGATATGCAACCGCCGCGAAAAGCGTTCCACCATACTCTCATCATGGGTTACGATCACAATTGTTTTTCCAGCATCAACCAATCGCTCAAAAATCTGAAATATTGTTTCCGCGGTGGCCGTATCGAGATTGCCGGTCGGCTCATCGGCCACAATCACGGGCGGATCGTTGACCAATGCCCGCGCGATGGCTACACGCTGTTTTTGCCCGCCAGAAATATGCGCCGGAATTTTGTAGGCGTGCTCAACGATTTCGACCATCTCCAGCAATTCCAGCGCCCGCGCTTTGCTGGTCCGCGGATGATAATTGCCCGTGAAATCAGGCGGCAGCATCACATTTTCAACCAGATTTAGCGTCGGCATCAACTCAAAGGATTGATAAACAATCCCCAAATTGTGGCCGCGCCAGATCGCCAGTTCGTCTTCGCTCAAGGTATGGATCGAAAGCGGCGCGCCGTTTGCGCCGGACGAATTCCCGGTGCCATTCCCCTGGAATAGCACCTCCCCCTCGCTTAGCGTACTCACCCCAGAGATCATATTGAGCAGCGTGGTCTTGCCCGCGCCAGACTTTCCGGTAATGCCCAAAAATTCGCCCTGTTGAATATCCATGTGGATATCCTTCAGGGCAATAAATGGGCCATCACCGGTGGCATACGCTTTGGTTACGCCGCGTAACTGCAAAATCATATTTTTTGTTTCTGTCATGAAAACTCACTTGTACAAAATATCAAACGTCAAATGCTACCATAGAACGCATCGCCTTTGCTTACAGTTTGGTGAGTTTTTTCACAGACACACATTAGATTATCGCTGGGCGGTGAATAATGCCATCAGCTATTTGCCATATCGCTGTAGCGAAGCGGCGTATGAAATAGCGGTTGTGTGGGTTTTGGGATCAAGATCAATGATGCGCGCTACCGTGGATTCTAAAAACATGCGATCGTGACTAACGATCAACGCCGCGCCGGAAAAGCCACTCAACCAATCTTCCAACCATTCGAGCATGACAATATCAAGATGATTGGTTGGCTCATCCAGCAATAAGAGCTGCGGACGGGAGAGCAGTACTCGCGCCAGAGAAAAGCGTGTTTTCTGCCCCCCGCTGAGCGTAGCCGCAAGCTGCTCAATAGGAATTGAATCCAATCCAAAGGCGCGTAAAACTTCGCACATTTGAGCAGGGTTGAATCGAGTGGCACGCGCCAAACGATAGAGTACTTCATCATAGGCTTGCTGAAGCCAAGCGTCAGTGGGGCTTATAGCAATTTGTTGAGCGATTTCTACAAGTTGGGTTTCAAGGGCATCCACATCGCCAGTGACTTGTGCGATCATTTCGCCGACGGTCTCCTCTGGGGGTGGATCAAAACCCTGGTCCAAGTAACCCACCCGAAGGTCCGCGGGCGTTAGGCTCACATGCCCGGAATCAGGATGCTCTTCACCACAGAGAATCCGCAATAAAGTTGTTTTTCCGCATCCATTGGGGCCGATCAGCCCAACTCGCTCCCCCGCGTTGACGCTAAAGTTGACATCCTTGAGAATCGGTTCGATGTCGTAGGTTTTACTAATTTGATGGACGGTAAGCATGCTTGCTCCTATAGATTAAAACAAAAAACCACGGGCGACGCCCCTGGCCTGCAACTGCAAAAACGGCAGTTTTCGCTGCGATGGTCGGTTTGTTGCCGAAAAATCAGAACAATCTATAGGCTGTCGGTCACTGTCATGCTCCTAATAGGGTTGATAACGGGAGAATTATATCACAGACACCATTGCCGAAAAGGGCAATTCGTGCTAAAATAGAACATATGAGCGAATTAACACGTTTAGCCATGCTGACTCAGCAAATGCACCTGGAACCTTCCGGCGGGCTCGAATGCCCGGATTTATCGCTGCGCAAGCAGGATTCTATCGCTGTCAGCCATGCCATGCTGCCCAACGGACGCAAGCTCAAATTGCTCAAAACCTTGCTGACGTCAGTCTGCGAGCGCGATTGCTACTATTGCCCTTTTCGAGCGGGGCGCGATTTTCGTCGGGCAACCTTCAAGCCGGATGAATTCGCCAAGATATTTATGTATATGCACAAAGCCGGGTTGGTAGAAGGCGTTTTCCTGAGTTCAGGGGTGGTCAACGGTGGTGTCTATACGCAAGATCGGCTTCTGGCTACTGCCGAAATTTTGCGGCACAAGTATTCTTATCGTGGTTACCTACACTTGAAGATGATGCCCGGGGCGCAGCAAGCCCAGGTGGAACAGGCCATGCTGCTGGCCGACCGCGTTTCAGTCAATTTGGAAGCCCCCAATACAGAACGACTGCGAAAACTCGCCCCACACAAGGAATTTATCGAAGAGTTATTGACCCCACTGCGCTGGGTGGAGGAAATCCGCAAAACCCAAACGCATCACAAAGCCTGGAAGGGAACCTGGCCCTCCACCGTGACGCAATTTGTGGTCGGCGGCGCGGACGAAAGCGATATCGAATTGCTTTCCACAACCGAATATCTGCACCGCCAGATGGGGCTGGCGCGGGCTTACTTTTCGGCATTCAGCCCAGTTGTGGATACACCCCTCGAAAACAAATCCCCCACTCCGCAGGAACGGCAAAATCGTTTGTACCAGGCATCCTTTCTGATTCGGGATTATGGCTTCAATCTGGAGGAGATGCCCTTCGAAGGAAATGGCAACTTGCCATTAGGCGTAGACCCCAAAACTGCCTGGGCACAACAATCCTTGCAAACCCCAGTGGAAGTCAACACAGCCCCGCGCGAATTATTGCTACGCATCCCAGGGATCGGCCCCAAAAGTGTTGCGATAATTTTAAAAACACGCCGCGAATCAAAATTTCGTGATCTAAGCCAACTCGCAAAACTGGGCATTCGAGCCAAGCAGGCCGCACCTTTCATTTTGCTGGATGGCACACAACCAGCGTATCAGATGGCGTTGTTTTAATAGGCAAAGACCTCCAAAATTCTATAACTCGGAGTTGCCCTCATAAGACTTCGGAGGTTTGTCCACGCCATCTACAAATCGCGGATATAAACGCGATGGTTCTTATAGCGTTTGCCGCCCAGATTTTCGAGATCGTTGCGCATCTGCACAGCGGATTCGGCCACTTGTGTCAAATCGGCGTGGGTGAAGCGCGAGCCCAGCAGCGATTTTTCCATCTCGGAGTAGAGCAAGGCATTGCCGCCGCGCCCCTGGAATTCGGGCAAAATCCCCGCTCCGTTGAGGGCAACCCACTTCGTGCGCCGCATCTCCAATAGCAGGTCGAAGATTCCCGTCGGGAAGAGTTTCCCCCTGGCACGCTGCAAGGCCGCGGAAACATCCGGGAAAGCAAACAAAAAGCCGACGACCTGCTCCTCATGCAGGATCAACTTAATCATGCGCGGGTCTGCCAGCAGGAGCACATTTTCCAGGACAAAATCAATCTCACGTTCGCTCAGCGGGTAATATTCCCAGTTATTCACAAAGGCCGAGTTGTAGGCTGTGCCAATGCGTTTAGCCCAGGTGCGCAACTGACGTTTATTTTGCAGATCAAGCACATCCAGAATCCCGCGCTTGCGCACGCGTCCGGCAATTCGATGAACCCGCTCCGGGACGATAAAATCTGGCGTGTGGATATAATGCGAAACAAAATCCACCTCTTTGCGAAAGCCCAATTTTTCAACAAATTGCGGATAATAGGGGTAGTTATAATTCATCATCGTCATCATCTGGCGATGTTCAAATCCCTCAACTTGCAAGCCATAGCCATCCAGCGGACCCATTCCTTTTGGCCCTACAATCTGATTCAAGCCGCGGTCACGCGCCCACTCGAAGGCGCGCGCAAAGAGCATCTCGGCGACTGAAAACTCTTCAATACATTCAAAAAAGTAGAATTGCGCTTGTTTTTTGTCGTGGTACTGGTTATAAGGCTGATTCTCGATTGCCGCGATACGGCCAATAATGTCTCCCCCACGTTCGGCGATGAAGAAATCGCCATCTGAATGTTCGTAAAAAGGGTGTTTCTCCTTATTGAGATAGGCCTTCGCATCGATAAGTGGCGGCGGCACCCATTGGGGACAATCCCGATACAGCCGGTATGGAAGTTGCACAAACTGCTGTACATCCGATTTGGAACGAGTGTCAATTTGCCGAACCGAAATCATAAGAACCTCCAGATTAGACATATTTTTTTGCTGTGGAATTCGCCATAGAGTATATAAAAAACAAGGCAAAATTGATTGTATCACGCTGCAACTATGTTACAAAATCCGCGCTTGTCTTGCTTTTGCGGTAAGATTAATACCATCCCAAATCAAGCTTAGGAGAAGAATAATGAAACTTACGCGCATCTTCATAATCACAACTTTATTACTCGTGGCTGCCACCGCAAGCGCTGTAGCGCAAGCAGGGCCAGCCGATGAGTTCAGCGTAGCTTTCAATAGTTATCCCGATACACCGGGCAAGCTTGATGTGCAAATTTACAATCGCAGCCGCGGCGAGCAGAGCTTATCCTTTACCACCGAGAATGTCTACATAGAACACTATCATCATTACGAACTCGTCAACGGCAGCCTGTATCTATTGAAACGCACCGGCGATATCAATAGCGAAAACTGGCTGGACGAACTCTGGCGCTATAATGCTTTCACTGGCGAGGCTGGCGAATTGCTTTTCTCGTCGCAGGGTCTGGATTTTCGCGTCGCGCCTGATGAGAGTTTTGTCGCCCTGCTCTATCCCTTGCCGCCCGATAATTTTTTCAGCGGCGTGGGCTTCCTCGATATGGCGGGGGGAGAACTTATGCAAGAGTTCGCCTTCGAGCATATTGATGAAGCGTTAATGCCCGATCTTAATGCCTGGGCCGAAGATAGCAGCGCCTTCTGGGTGAGTTTCCAACACGGGCCAAATCCGAATATTCTTACTCGCATTGATCTGGCAACCTGGGAAGAATCTGATTATGACCTTGCGAATTTGGATCTGTCGCACGAATATGCCCTCAACCCCAACACCAGCCAACTGATCTACAGCGATCACCCCACTTTTTTCGATGCGATGTCGGCGCAAGAATTTCTGGAAAGCGGCGATCCGGTAACCCTGTATCACTACGATTTAATCAGCGGTGAAGAGATGATTTTCGCCGTATCCGATGCGCGCAATTTTGAACCTCTCTGGATAGACGACTTGACCATAGAGTTTTATGACCCTCAGGGATTCCGCAATGACAGAGTACGTTACGACATCGAAAGCGGATATTCGGAACCTGTAACCGGCGCGGATATGAGCGCCGATGTGGTTGCCTTCCCCCAAGAGATCACCGCCGAATTTGAAATGGCGATGCAAACCCTCACCCTGAGCATGGTGCCACCCATGTTGCCTGCTACCTTCCCTGTGGATGCGGGATTACCTGCTATCGCCCCCTATATCAGCAGCACTGGCAATGGCTTTTACGAACTCAGCCTCGACTACGGCACAGATTGTATGGGAGCGGGCGCCTGTCACTATGGCAGCATGATGGCGCAGGCTAACTCCTTCGAAATCCCGGTCGGCTCCGAGAATATACCTTTTTCACAATGGCAATCGCAAAAAGTAATTCTCGCCAATGGCATTCAAGGCTATTTTGTGGCAGCCAACTGTGAAGCCAATTGCAGCGACGCACAGATCTTCTGGGTGTATAAAGGCTTTGAATATATGGTCGGCATGAAGGGCGCCGCACAAGAAGATGTTGTTGCGCTCGCGAATGCGATGATCGAAAATTCTATACCTTGATTCTCATTGTCATTTCGAGCCGCAATAAGGACATTCCGAAAAAACAAGGAAGCCGCAGCAGAATTTCTGCGGCTTCCTTGTTTTTTCACTGATGCCCCTCTCCCGAAATTCGAGGGAGGGGCTTAGGGGTGGGGGCAAACGCCTACAACTTACCGCGCTACAAACACATGATATTCATACACATGCGTTCCGGCGGGATAATCTTCTTCGGTCATACCATCATTCAGTGCTGCGGCAAAAGTGACCGTTGTCGTAAGCACATGCTCGCCCACGGCCCAGTCGCTCAGCACAGTGTAATAAGCCCGGCAATGATCGCCGCTAAACACACCTTCGAGTTTAGCAAAATCTTCAAAGGGAATAACTTCGCCATTTATGGCAAATTCCAGCGAAATCTTCGACCAGTTATCCTCGAAGCTGGCTTCATCCGCCGTACACCAGGCGTAAACCCACATCAGATTGCGCGATGCAGGCACCGGAACCGTAAAGATATACGTTTCGCCTGCCTGGGCAGTCACCGAGTTCTGGTAATCTTCCTGGGCGAAATCCTCCAACCATTTTGTTTCGGCTTGGAAGGCGGTTTCCGATTCACTCTTGCTTCCCACCGTGGGCGAATACGCCGGGGCCACGCCTGCGCCCAGGGGCTGTTCCATCACCTCGATGGCGTAATCCAAAATCACATCCTCACCATCCACAAACTGAGACTGAACCGTCTCAACAGTCAGCGGCACGCGTACATCGGGTACCACGCCAGTTCCCTCGATAACCACATTGCCATCCAGGTCCAGGGTCAGGCCAGTGGGCGCTTGCAAGCTGTACCCGCCAGGGAGTTCATACTGGCCGCGCGCCACTTCGCCAAAAATACCGTTGGAAGCATAATAGCCAAAAACGCGTGTCTGGGGCAATTCGCCGAGGACATAGGCCACATCTTCGCAGGCGCTGGCGCAGGCCGGGCTAACCAATACGCCAAGCTGCCCATCATAATACAATTTGTCATCCGGCTCGGTATAATCCGGCGGGCCATAGGTTTCAAATTCGCCGCTGGTTTCGCTGTAGTAATACGAGCGGCTAATGTCCATGCGCTCGGTGACAAAGTAACTGGCAAAGAATGTGCCCAGCGGACTGCCGCCACTGTTCTGGCGCATATCCACAATAATCGCCGGAACTTCGTTCTCAATCATGCGCTCAATAGCCCATTCCCACAGGCGGATGATGAGATTAATATCGTCGGATAATGAGGCGATCTTGATATACCCGTAGCCATTTTCGAGGATTTCATACTCAACCGGCAGGGAATTGAAATCAAACCCGGCGTAGATACTGGTTGCAGTGAAGGTATCGCGCTCCGCGACCGCGGTGAGGGTTGCCGTAGTGGGGGCTTCTTCCCCCGGATTTTGGAATACCACTTCAGCTTCTGTACCCACAGGGGTGCGCAGCAAATAACGGTATTGCTGCACCAGCAGGGATTCTTCGGTCGAGAAAGGCATCGACCAGGGCACTGCCGCGGCAATCGCATCATTGATCGGCTGGCCGTTCCATTCCAGAATTTGGGCGCCCCAAAGCATACCGGCTTCAGCAGCAGGGCCATCTGCAAGCACAATATGCGCCATCACACTGCTATCATCCAGACCAATGATGGCAAAGCCATAGCCGCCCGCCGTATCTGCTTCGAACATGGCATTGCCAATCTCGCCAAAACTCAAGCCAACATGACCGTCGGGAATGGCCCAAGCATAATCGCGCAGCGCCAGGAAGTAGGCCGTCTCATCGGTGTTGGCTTCGGCATCTGCGACGCGCGGCGCAATCTCGGCGTAGAGCGCATCCCAGTCGATGCCTTTCATTTCAGTGAAGGGGTACTCCACCGAGACTTTATTGTGCAACGCATCGAAACCATCACTCCAGGTCATTTCACTATAATCGTTGACCGTGAGTTCGCCTTCATAGAGCGTCAGGGCAGGAGCCGATTCTTTGTAAACGGCAAAGGGTTCGCTATCGAGATCAACAAAGGAATATCCGGCAGCAACAGGGGCCACGGGGTCATCTGCGGTGAAGAGCAGGCCGTCTTCGCCAAAACCGCTGGGGAAGGCTTGCCCATCGTCTGGCGACCAGATCAGAACCACGCCGCCTTTGAGTTCATTCTTGTTCTCCGAATCAATCCGTGCGGAGGTATAGTTGGCGCTCCAGCCGCCGGTTTCGTCTTTACCCAGGAAGGGATCATCCATATAGTTGGCGCTCATGGCAATCTGCCAGATTTGCACACCAGCATCTTCGGCGCCGTTGTTATCGACATCGTTGAGCGGGTTAATCGGGGCGGCGGGCAAGTTCAGGGTGTAGACATATCCCCCCTCGTCTTTGACCACCACCGGGCCAAGAATCTGAGCCTCCAGCGGCTGCTCATATTCGTAATCGCGTTGCACGAAACCAGTTAAATCTTCGAGCATGGCAAAGCGCTCAAAGAAATAAACTTCCACAATCAGCGCGTTCGATACTTCGACTTCGCCGATAACTTGAACCGGCTCGTTCGGATCAGGCGTCGGCACTGGAATTTGCGTAGGTACTGGAGTTGGCTCTGGTGGCGCTTCGGTTTCAACTACTGCGGCCACAGTTTCCGTCTCGGCGGGTGTTGAGCACCCGGCAACCAATAAAACTACGATCAAAATTAATAATAACCATTTTGTTGGCTTCATGAATATACCTCCTGAGAGATTTGAATTGGCGGTAATTCTATCATGGTTAATTAATCGGCGCGTTTCAATTGCTCGGGCAGCAAAATATATACTAAAATAGTAGGAGACGATCCCATACTTCAGATTCTGCTAAAAAAACATGGATACCACAGACCTCACCCAAAAAGGAATTCAGGCCCTGAAAGCTGGCGATGCTGAACTGGCGCGCAAATTCCTGCGTTATGCCACAAATCATAACCCCGAAGATCTTCAAGCCTGGTTATGGCTATCGGGCGCAGTGGAGAGCAAGCAAGAAAAAATTGATTGCCTGGAAAAAGCGCTTGAAATCGATCCGCACAATGCCGCTGCCGTACAGGGGTTATCGAAACTCATTGATGGGTATATCCCCCCCAGACAAGCATCACCGGAATATGTGCCCCCATTCGCAGATGGGACCGAAGAAAAACTATCCCCGCCTACGCAGCCGACTCCGCCGCGCCGCACAGCAGCCTTCGAACTACAAAGCCACGCCGAGCAACGCCAGCGAGAGCGCCATGTAATTTCTGCCCGCCCTGTGATTATCTCTGGCGTGATCAGCGCATTTTTCATTGCCGCATCCCTGGTTGTGATGGCGACTTTTATCATCTATACCGATATTGTCGCAGCTGCGGCAACCATTGGCGGGATGATCTTTTTCACTGCACTGGTGACGCTTTTATTCACAGTTATTCTGCGCGCTTTATGGCGGCGCCTGTTCCATCAATATAAACTGACCACGCATTATTTAATCGTAGACACTGGCTCCAGTGCCGCTAAAAAACGTAACATCCCACTAACAGATATTCGGGGCGTACGCTGTAAACAATCCCTTCTGGGGAAAATCTTCGGCTACGGAAATATCACTATCGCGATTCATCAACAGCCCAACGATTTGATCCTGAATTCCGTGCCCGATTGCAAAAAATGGGTCAAACTCGTTCAACGGATGGTAAAGCGAGCGCATCAGATTAACGAAAGTGGGCACTAATGCTAGCCACTCTCACTATTCTCCTCATTCTCATCAGCCTTGCCAGTGGGCCGCTATATCTGCGCTTGCTCCACAAGAAGAACTACCTCCTCGCTGTCGCGCTGTCGGGCTTGCTCGCCTTGCTGGGTAGCGGGCTGGCAACGACGATCTTCTTCTCAACGGGCACTTTCTTCGTTGCCGGAGTCACCTGCCTGCTGATTCCCGTGGCGCTGATTTCGCTGCTCATACTGCGCTGGTTAGGACAGCGCACATACGCAAATGCGCTGCAAACCAATCCGGAATTCCGGCGCGGTTATTGGCTGGGGATAATATTCATCCCGATTTTGATTGCCGCACCATTTTTTGAATTGAGTATCATTCGCTCGACGTGTTTTCGGTTGAATCAGGGCGCGGCTCAGGGCTTGATAGCCGCGGTCGAGCAATACCAGGCCCAACAGAATGCCTACCCCGAAACCCTGGACGCGCTCGTGCCTGAATATCTTGTGACAATCCCGCCTGGAAAATGCGCCCCTCTACCCGACGCCGGATTCAACGCGCCTCGTTTCGAAATACTCACTTGCACACCCGAAAATATCACCATTCTGATTGTTCCGATTGGCAGCGGCGAATGGATTCAGCGATATAATTTCGAAAATGGCGCCTGGGCCACACTCAGTTTTTTAGATGGCGCGTGCAGTTACCTGGAGCAATATGAATAAATCTGAAATCAAAAAACAACTGAAACGATCTCGCGAACAGCTTTTCGAAATCCTCGACAAGCTCAGCGATGAACAGCTTGAAACCCCGGGCGTGGAGGGCAACTGGTCGATCAAAGACATCATTATGCATATCATGCTTTGGGAATCGGAGATTATCAAGCTGCTTTGGCAAGCGCAGCAAGGCTTACATCCCACAACGGCCCATTTCGCCCAACAGCGCGATATCGACCAAATCAACGCCGACTGGTTTGAAGAGCACAAAGACCGCCCGTTAGACCGCGTTTTCCCGGATTTTGCGGGCGTGCGTCAACAAACCCTGCGCCGCATTGACTCCTTTAACGATCACGACCTAAACGATGTCAAACGCTATGCCTGGCTCAAGGGCGAACCGCTCTGGAAGTGGATAGCCGATAGCAGTTTTGCCCACGAGGAAAAACATATCGTCGAAATTCGCAAATGGCTGGCAAGCCAATGACAGCACATACCATCCACGCCCTCGACCTGAATTTCCTGGAAATCCCCAACGCCATCGCTGCCTATCTCGTCCCGCACGCCCACGGCGCGGTACTGGTGGAATGCGGCCCCGGCTCTACGCAGGCCCAACTCACTTCGGCATTGGCCGCGCAAGGCTACACACCCGCGGATATAAGCGATGTGCTGCTCACGCATATTCACCTCGACCACGCCGGAGCCGCGGGCTGGCTGGCTCAGCAGGGTGCGCGCATCCACGTGCATGCGGTCGGCGCGCCGCACCTGCTCAACCCCGAAAAACTACTCAACAGCGCCACACGCCTGTATGGCGATCTCATGGATCATCTATGGGGGCAATTTTTACCCGTGCCTACCGAAAAGCTGCTCGTTGTCGGCGATAATGATGTCATCGAAATTGAAGGGCTGCGCTTCAAAGCCCTCGATACGCCCGGTCACGCCTCGCACCATTTGGCCTATATACTCGAAAATACGTGCTTTAGCGGAGACGTAGGCGGCGTGCGCATGAATACACCCAGCTTAGTGCATGTGCGCATCCCGGCTGTGCCACCGGAGTTCCACATTGAAAAATGGCGTCAGAGCGTTACCCGCCTGCAACAAGAAAATATCCAACGCATCGCGCCCACCCACTTTGGCATCTTCCCCGATGCTGGGGCACACCTGTTCGCTGTAGCAAAAGCCCTCGACGAGATCGAAAGCTGGATGGAATCTACGCTGCCTGCGGATCCGCCATTATCACAATTGCAGGATGAATTTGTCGCCTGGGCTGAACAACGCTCGCTCAACGCCGGTCTGGACGAGGCGTGGGTTGCCGCTTTCGAGGCAGCCAACCCCTCGGCGATGTCTGCCGGAGGCATTCAACGCTATTGGCGCAAATTCCGCGCCGGGGATGCTGATTCCACTTCGGGGTCGCGATGAACATCCCCCTGCCCGAGGCGCTGATTCAGGCTTTAGGTCAGGCGCGCGCTGTTGCGGTGCTCACCGGAGCCGGAGTCTCCGCTGAGAGCGGCGTGCCCACCTTTCGGGAGGCCCAAACCGGCCTGTGGGCCGAATATCGCCCCGAAGATTTAGCCACACCCGAAGCCTTCCATCAAAATCCGCAACGCGTCTGGGATTGGTATCAGTGGCGGCGCGATCTGGTAGCGAAGGTCAGCCCCAACCCCGGACATTATGCCCTGGTCGAGATGGAATCGCACATCACCGCGCGCGGCGGTATATTCACCCTCATCACCCAAAATGTAGATGGTCTGCACCATCGGGCCGGGAGTCAAAATATCCACGAGTTACACGGCAATATCCAGCGCATCCAATGCGCCCAATGCGGGATCGAAGCCCAAAGCGGGCATACGCACGGCTCACCGCCGTGTTGTCTGCGTCCTGGCTGCGGCGGCCTGCTGCGCCCGGATGTGGTCTGGTTCGGTGAGAGCCTGCCGCAGCGCGCGCTACATATCGCTATCGAAGCCGCCAATACTTGCGAAATTTTCTTCTCAATCGGCACATCGGCGCTGGTACAACCCGCCGCATCTCTGCCGCTAATGGCGTTAGAGTCTGGCGCTCTGCTCGTGGAGATCAACCCCGAGCCCACACCCCTCACGCCCCGCGCCGATTTTGCACTCCAGGGCGCTTCCGGCGAAATTCTTCCAGAGCTAGTGGAGAAAATAGCTCGCTGATATTTTGTGGGGATAAAAATTTTAATCTAAGTCATTTTTTTTTCAAAATTAAGGCAAATACCCCATAAAATTCAGCCATCACCAATTGACCCGATGATGGCTTTTCGGATACATTAAAACAAGATGAGAAATATCCGCCTCGCAAAGTTCTTGATTTTTACTGCATTTCTCTGCGTGCTTTGCGCTCTCTGCGGCAAATTGGGCTTAATGATGAAAGCGTGACCCTTATTTCCAAGACAGAGGTAAAAAAATATGATCCTACGCTATCGGCGTGAAATCTTACTCGGCCTGGTGACCGTGGTTGCCGTGGGGGTGCTTTTGCTCCTGTTTACCCACGGAGGTCAGGTCGCCGCCAGCACCGAGCCAAATTTCGAGTTGGCTCGCGCTGCAGCTGGTGTGCAAAGTGTCGCCAACCCCGGCACAATGCTGCCCGAAGCCAAACAAGACCCTTGCCTGCACTGTCATATCGCCGGTGAAGAAAAGGGCTTGTGGACCCCACTCATTCGCTGGCTGGTTTTTGGCACTGCCGGCATTGCGGCAGTTTTCGGCATGGTGCAGAGCGTCAGCATGTGGCAAACCCGCGCACCCTGGAAACCGCTCCTGTCCCGCGCCGGAATCTGGATTGACGAGCGCTACGAAATTGCCAAGCCGCTCGAAAAGATGCTCAGCAAGCCCGTTCCCGATTGGCAGCGCCGCTGGTGGTATTGTCTGGGCGGCCTGACGGCGTTCTTCTTCGCTGTACAGGCGCTCACCGGAATTATGCTGGCCTTCTATTACCAACCCACTCCGGATGCCGCCTATGCCAGTATCCAATTCATCGAGACTGAAGTACGCTTTGGGGCCGCGATCCGCATCATTCACCACTGGTCTGCCAACGGTATGATTTTGATGGCTACTGCCCATATGCTGCGCGTTTTCATCATGGGGGCTTATAAAAAGCCGCGCGAACTGAATTGGGTTAGTGGCGTAACCTTACTCATTATGACGCTGGCCTTCGGCCTGACCGGCTACCTGCTCCCCTGGGATCAGCGAGCCTATTGGGCCACAACCGTTGCCACAGAAATCGCCGGGGCGATGCCTGCCATCGGCAACCTGGCGTTGATTTTCTTGCGCGTGGGCTGGAATATTACTGCGTTGACGTTAAGCCGCTTCTACGCCTTGCATGTTTTGGTGATCCCCATTATTACGGTTATTTTTATGGGGCTGCACTTTATGATGGTGCGCAAACAGGGCATCATGAAACCGCTGTAGGAGAAACGAATGTCTGAAAATATCTCCCCCGACGAAAAATCTGTCCCCTTCTACCCCGACCATATCACCCTGGAAGCCAAAGTCGCCATGTGGTTTGGCATCGGGCTGATCATTATCGGCATCATCGGTCTATTCAACCCGGTGGGATTGCAGCCCCCCGCCAATCCGATGGACACGCCCGCCCACGTCAAGCCAGAGTGGTATTTTTTGGCGATGTATCAATTGCTTAAATACCTGCCGAAAACGATCGGCGCGCTGGTTCCCGTAATTCTGGCGGGCATCGTGTTAGTCTGGCCGTTTTTCGACAGCAAGCCCGATAAATCTACCAAGACATCACGCACGCGTTTTATCATCATCACCGTCCTGATGATAATCCTGATCGCCCTGACTATTTGGGGAGAAGTGAGCTAATTATGAGCAAAATCACCCGCCGCGATTTCCTGAAAATCGTCAATAAAGTTCTGGCTGCCACCGGGTTGGCCGCCATCTTTGGCCCCATTGTGGCCTATTTCTACCCGCCCAAACTGGAAGAAGTGCCAGCCGAGCCGGTGTTGGTAGCAACCGAAGCCGAACTGCCTGTGGGTAAGGCCCAAACAGTATCCTTCGGACGTTACCCGGCCCTGGTCATCCACACGCCCGAAGGTTTACGCGCTTATTCTGCAGTTTGCACGCATTTCGCCTGCATCTGCAAATGGGATGAAGCCAAAAATCAAATCGTATGCCCTTGCCACGATGGTTTCTTCCGCCCCAAGGATGGCAGTGTCATCTCCGGCCCGCCGCCCGCGGGATTGAAAGTACTCCAGACCGAGATTAAAGATGGCAATATTTACGTCAGCGCGGGAGGTGAGGCATGACTGCGGTTACAGGTGAAAAGTTAAAAGTTGGAAGTTGGCCGGTTGCCGTGAAAGATTTCTTCGTGGATGCTATCTTGCAAAAACGCATCTGGAAGAAAATCTATGCTGGCCTGATGCACTTCCTGATCTTCTGGGGTGTGACCATCCAGGTGATTGGCACAGCCATCAATCTGATGCAGATGGCGCTTTTCACGCCTTTTGCACTGGAAAATTTCCCCCGCGGGAATCTCTACTTCGCCTATGAGTTCAGCATGGATTTGGCGGGGATATTCATCCTGGTGGGGGTGGGGATGGCTGTTTTCCGGCGCTATATCCTGCGCCCGAAGGCTTTGCCCACGGCCTGGGATGACACCTTTGCCCTGACGCTGCTAACCCTGCTGCCCATTGCCGGATTCTTCACCGAGGCCATGCGCCTGACATCCGCGGCACCAGCCTGGGCAAAATACTCCTTCGTTGGGAACTGGCTGGCAGGACTTTTACAGGGTGCAGGACTCACCCCAGGGGCAGCTTTCAGCTTCCACCCCTGGCTGGTGCTGACCCACATCGCCCTGGGGCTGACCTTCGTCGCCAGTATCCCCTTCACCAAATTGCGCCATCTGGTCAACGCGCCCCTCAACGTGATCTTCCAGCCCCGGCGAACCTACGGCGCACTCACCAAAGTCGAAGACCTGGAAACCGCCGAAGTCCTCGGCGTGGGGCAAGTGACCGAATTCCTGCCGCAAAACCTGCTCGAATTTGACGCCTGCTTGCGCTGCGGGCGCTGCGAAGAAGTTTGCCCAGCGACCGCCAGCGGAATGGCCTACTCACCCAAGACATTGCTAATCCAACTGCGCGACGCCATGCTCGACTCGCTCGGCACGCCCTCCAATAATGGCGCAGTTGCCGCTGAACTCCCCGAGCATCTCTTCGAGGAAGAAGCCCTTTGGTCGTGTACCACCTGTGGAGCCTGCCTGACGCGCTGCCCGGCCTTCATCCGCCCGCCGGAGCGCGTGATCGATCTGCGCCGCTATCAAATCCTGACCACCGGCGAAATGCCCAAATCGGTCGGCGATACACTACGCAATCTGGAACGCCAGGGCAACCCCTGGGGGATGCCCCCCCAAGATCGCATGGCCTGGGCTGAAGGCCTGGAAGTACGCGAATTGGCTCCGGGCGACGAAGTGGATGTGCTGCTCTATATGGGCTGTGCCGCCGCCTACGACGACCGCAACAAGCAGGTCGCCCAATCGGTAGCCCGACTGCTCGGCAAAGCCGGTGTCGATTTCGGTGTGCTAGGCCACGATGAAGCCTGCTGCGGCGAAACCGCCCGCCGTATGGGGCACGAATATCTCTTCCAGGTATTTGCCGAACAGAATATTGAAATCTTCAATTCGGTCAAATTCAAGCGCATCGTCACACAATGCCCGCACTGCTTCAACACACTGAAAAATGAGTATCCACAAATGGGTGGCGATTTTGAAGTACTGCACTACAGCGAATTACTTGAAGAAGTTTCCGCAGATTTGGGCGCAATCTCGCCTAACGGAAACGGGCTTAAAGGCAAACTCGCTTTCCATGACTCTTGTTACCTGGGGCGCTACAACAACATCTACGAAGCGCCGCGCCAATTACTCGATCAAGCCAAAGTTGAGCGTGTGGAACTCAAACGCCACGGCGAAAATAGCTTCTGCTGCGGCGCGGGCGGCGGCGGCATGTGGATGGAAACCGATGCCGACAAGCGCATCAACCACAACCGCCTGCAAGATGCAATCGAAGCCGATGCCGAAACTCTCGCCACGGCCTGCCCCTACTGCCTGATTATGTTCGAGGATGCTATCGGTGCAAAAGGCGTTGGCGAACAAGTCAAGGTAATGGATATTGCCGAGATTTTAGAAAGACAGATTGGTGGGTAGTAGATTGTGAGAAGTGGGAAGTGGCTGTGTACTACTTTCCACTTCTCGCTTTCTACCGTTGATTGATCGGGTACTGCGAGGAAGACATGACTACTCAATGGATGCTCAACACTCACGGCGATCCCCTCGGGGCAGTGCGCCAATTTGCCAATACCATCTGGCAAACGCTGGACATCGAAAAAATGCTCGCACCGACCAACGGCCATCCCGATCGCACCGGACCGCGCATTTTAGAGCATCTCGATGAAATTGAGCATCTGAATCCCTTCACGCCACTCATGCCGCTCAATGCCGCCACGCTGATTCCCAGTCTGCTTGAAAGAACCGCCCCCAACAAAGCCGCGGCCATGCTGCGCCCCTGCGAAATGCGCACGCTGGTGGAAATGAGCAAATACGAAAATTTCGCGCTCGATGGCCTACTGACCATCTGCGTGGATTGTTTGGGAACACTACCCGCCGACGAATATCGCTGGCGCGCAGAGCGCAAAGGCTCATCCGGAGAATTATCACAAGAAGCCTTGCAGTTCAGCCGTCAGGGCGGAATTGTGCGCTATCGCTACCGCGCCGCATGTCAGGTATGTATCTCGCCCGAAGCCACACTTGCCGACATCAATATCGGTATTCTGGGTTTGCCCGTGCGACAGGCTGTGCTCATTACGATTGCGAATGCAGCATTGGCCGAAAAACTTAATCTATCAGAGCTGGCAGAAACTGAATTTGATGCCGAACTGCTCGACACACACGAACGCGTTACCGCCCGGTTGGTGCAGCGCAGCGAAAACACCCGCGAGCGCATTACCAACGGCCTGGGGGGATTGCTGCCCGAAAATATAGGGGCGCTGGTCGAGCAACTCAATAACTGCGGTGATTGCAATACCTGTATGCATGTCTGCCCCCTGTGCGATATTCACTATCCACAACGCAATGAAAACGGCCAACTCATCGAACGCGAAGCCATGCGCTGGCTGATCTCGTGCGCAGGTTGCGGCATGTGCGAGCAAGCCTGTCCGCAGCATCTACCGCTCTCAATCATCTTCAGCCACATTCAAAGCCAACTCGCCAGCGAATTCAAGTACAACGCCGGGATGTCTTTCGAGCACCCTTTGCCGGTGATATAACTCCCCTTCACAAAACTCCAAGAGCTGACGGGTCTTCGAAAACCTGTCAGCTCTTTATTTTTACTGAAAAAACATCTCCATACCTTTAAAACAATCGGCGCTCAATTTGTGGCCGACATCCGATTCGCAGTAAGCCACATCAGCCCCGGCCGCGTCCAACAACTGCACAGCCTGACGGGCGCGCGCCACCGGAACCAATTCATCTTTTGACCCGTGGGAAATATAAATGGGTTTTCCCTGCAAGGAATCCCCCATAAGGAATGCTGCCGCTCCATCGGGCAAAAATCCCGCCAAAGCAGCCAGCCCGCGGACTCGCTCGGGGTGGAGCAATGCAAACGAATAGGTCAGCGCGGCCCCCTGGCTGAATCCCGCCAAACGCAAATTCGAGAAATCCGCCGGAACCGAGGCAGGCCATTCGGCCATTAATTCCAGCAGCGCCGACACTGCCGGGCGGAAATCATCCAGCGCGGGCCAACCCTTCTCTCGTGAAGGATGCCAGCTATAGCCGCCACGCGGCTCTGTATGTGGCGCGCGCGGCGCAATTAGCAAATAATGCTCAGGCAACTTGGACGCAAAAATCCACATGGCATTCTCGTCCCCCGTCCAGCCGTGGAGCAGGAGAATCACCGGGGGCACAGCATCACCTTCGGGCTGCCGAATACGCAGTTTCCAATCCTTAATCGTTAGCGTTTCAGTATCCATTGCCGCGCCTTATTCTCGATTGGCCCGCTCGACAATCCACTCCATGCCCCGTAAAACCAGGAAAATAATCAGCAGCGGGGCCACCCCCGCCGCGAGGCAAATGACGCCCATAATGGCCGACTCGCGCCCGTAGAAGACGTAGATCAATCCATCGCCGATGAGAAATAATAATAGGATGAAACCAGCTAATAATTGGACATTCGTTTGTCGGGCATAGGCGCGTAAATCGCGGGTCATAATTTTCTGCTCCTCCGTCGGAAGAAACCCTGGCGGCGTCTGGCTATGCGGCGCAATTCGGGCAATACAGCTTCGGTCGCCAGCTCGCCCAAGCGAACGACATCGACAATATTAACACGATCCAGATAGCCGATATGCGCCACGTCGGGGCGAATGATGATATCAGGCTTGTCGATTTCGAGACGCAAATCGGTGATGGCGCTGATGCCAATCTCCAGCGAGTGCATGAAAATCTCGAAAGCCTGAGCGACTCTCAGGCGCGCAATCTGATTGAGGATGGGCGAAGGCATCAGAAAGCCAGGCGATTTCATCACCGAGCGTTCGGCCATCTCTGGGGTCAGGGCAACCGCCACAACCGGCATCCTGCGGCGGGGCGCGATCCCCCGAACTACAGTGACCGGCACCGGGTCCAGCAATCCACCATCCACCAGAAGATGCCCATCCAGCCTTTTAGGAGGAAAAATCCCCGGGATAGCAATTGTCGCCATTAGGGCATCCACCACGCGGCCTTGATTCAAAATAACACGCTTGCTGCTTTCCAAATCCACCGCGGTTAACGCACAGGGGATGCGCAAATCGCTGAAGGTTTTCTCGCCCACCAGTTTGTGCAACGCCTTATAAATGCCATCCACGCCCAAAAGCGCGGGCTCGCCGCTGAGATGAAAACCATAGAAACTGCTCTGGTTGACCTGAGTCATATAGGCCTGCAACTCATCTGGAGAGTGTCCGGCTGCGTAAGTCGCGGCAGCCATACCCCCGGCGCTGGTTCCGGCCACCGCACGGATTGTAAACCCTTCACGTTCCAGCACGCGCAACACGCCTATATGTGCGTTGCCCTTTGCGCCGCCGCCGCCTAAAGCTACAATAATATCCATATATTATGGCTTCTTTGTGGGCTTGGGTTCTTTGGTTGGCTTGGGTTCTGAACCCGGGTTAGGCTCTTTGGTGGGCTTGGGCTCTTTGGTTGGCTTGGGTTCTGAACCCGGATTGGGCTCTTTGGTGGGTTTGGGTTCCTTGGTCGGATTGGGCTCTTTGGTCGGATTGGGAATACTGGTAGGCTTTGGAGTACTCGTATCGGCAACTGCGTTTGTTGCTTTAGGCGTTTTCGAGGGATTTACAGGTTTGGGCGTATTCGTTTTCACGATTGCGCGCGTTTGAGTCGGCACGGGTGTATTTGGCACTTTCGTTGGTGCAGCTAACGTGGGATGTTTTGTCGGTATGGATAGACTCGTTGACGTTGGCGCGGTTGTATTCGTGGGTTTGAAACCCTGGTGGGAAGTCGGCGTGAGGATTTGCCCAACCGCCAATTCAGCAGGAAGATTCTGCACATCATACTCGGGGCGCTGCTCACGTTGGTTCTCCAAGGTTTGAAAATCGAGCAAAGCCGCTGCTTCAACTTGAGGGGCTAATGGCTGAAAACTGTATGCAGCAAATTCCCGATAATCAGCAGCACGATTCCCTAACTGCACTTGCAAGGGATGCTCCAGCGTACCACTACGATATGCCAACACATTGGCGTAGTGTAGCAACAACAAGCCGCCAACCATGGCAACGATAATGATTGTCAGCCAGGAAAGTAATTCTCCAGAAAATCTCGGCCTGGCGATCATATGTTCTCCTGGGTGTCTGCAGCTACCGACGATTCGATTTGCAAACATGCGGTGGCTTCTGGCGACAACCCAAAGTAATCCACCAGTATATTTGCAATAATATCTGCGTACTCCTGCGCCTGCGCCAGCCAATGCTGCACTTCAGCGGGGGTTACATCCAAAGT
>Ga0233437_1001290_pt1 | contig 46964 bp, 41 predicted proteins | sample SI_122_August201_FD_182714 | JGI IMG/M metagenome (GOLD analysis project Ga0233437, IMG submission 182714) | Seawater microbial communities from Saanich Inlet, British Columbia, Canada - SI_122_August2016_200_MG | ecosystem: Environmental > Aquatic > Marine > Inlet | place: Canada: British... | reverse complement strand
ACACAAATTTATATAAGTTTGTAAAAAATTAGAAATGAATATCAAATTCTCAAAATATCATGGAACCGGTAATGATTTTATCATTATTGATAATCGAAGTTTAAAGCTTAACCCTAAAACAGAATGGATTGCAAAGTTCTGTCATAGAAGGTTCGGTATAGGTGCCGACGGTTTAATGCTTTTGGAAAAATCCGGGGATTTTGATTTTTCAATGAAATATTTTAATTCAGATGGAAATGAAGGAACAATGTGTGGTAACGGAGGAAGATGCATTGTTGCTTTTGCAAATAGCTTAGGAATTATAACAAATCACAAAAAGTTTACGGCTATTGATGGTGAGCATTCGGCTGAAATACTCAAACATGATGAAAATGCTTGTCTTATAGATTTACAGATGCAAGATGTAAAAGATATTAAAATTTATAATAATTATTATTTTATTAATACAGGTTCACCACATTATGTAACTTTCGTCGAAAACTTAGAAAATATTGATGTTTTTAATGAAGGAAGAAAAATTCGATATGGCAAAGATTTTATGCCTGACGGAACTAATGTAAATTTTGTTGAAATAAAGGGTGAAAATATATTTGTCAGGACTTATGAACGAGGAGTTGAAGATGAAACCTTTTCGTGCGGAACAGGTGTAGTTGCTTCTGCAATTGCATTTTTATTAAAAGAGAATAAAGTGGTTCAAAACATTACAACCCTCGGTGGAAATCTATCTGTAAAATTTGAAAAAGATGGAAATTCTTTCACTAATATCCATCTTATTGGTTCGGCAAGTTTTGTTTTCGTTGGGGAAATTTTAGCCATGCCCTTTTAATTTTGAAGTAATACATAGAATTTTCTTAACTTTGCATAAAAAAAAATTATTTACCTGTTTATTGGAAGTTGATAGAAAATGGCGAAACATTTAAATTTTTTTAATAAGCCTTATCCCTTCAATGATGATTTGACACAGAACACCAAGCTTATTTTTTTTATAAGCCTTGTCCTGTTATTATTAGTATTCCTATTTCAACCCTTCGACTTGAGTTCACTAGACCGGGAGGATAAATATTTATTGATCGGTGGAATTATTATTGTCACCTTTATCGGATTAAGCATTAACTTATTGCTCATACCGGCATTCCTGTCTAAAAAAAACATCTTTAAAAACTGGACCGTCATAAAGGAAATTTGGTGGAATATTTGGATATTGTTTACCCTTGTGTCCGGTTATTTTATCTATTTCCGTATAAGCGGATCCTTTAGTTTTAGCTTTTATGTCATGCTCAAGATTTTGATAATCAGCGCCATTCCCATTAGCATTCTAATACCCTACAACAGAAACAGATTATTGAAGAAATATCTTCAATCGGCCCTGGAACTTAATGCGTACCTTGAAGAAAAAGCAAACCCTACACCTAAAATTGTGCATCTTAAATCTGATTATGAAAAGGATGATTTATCTGTAGATGTAAATGATTTGCTATTTATACAGTCAGCAAATAATTATATTGAAGTTTTCTGGAAGAAAAAAGACAAAATCCTTTCACAACTAATAAGATGTACATTAATATATGCCGAAGAAGCTTTTATTGATTATCCGTTTATTTTTAAATGTCACCGGGCATTTATTGTGAATATTAATTATGTTAAAAAAGTGGAAGGGAAATCTCAGGGGTACATACTCTATGTTGGGGGAGATAAACACACGGTAACCGTATCACGTAATTTTATCCCACAATTCAAAGAAAAGTTTTATAAGCTTTAAATTTATTTTAGCAACTGATTTTTAATATCCCAATGTATTTTACCCCTGAATTCAGTTCATTCACCCCTATTGATGTTGTTAAACCCTTTTTCCAGATACTAATCCCTTAATTTATTTTTCTGGATATTCTCCTTGTATTTTTGTCTTTTATTTTCAAATATTTCAATTATGAAAGCATTACACATTGGGGATTTGGAAGCAAGGGTTCCAATTATACAAGGAGGAATGGGAGTTGCCGTTTCATTGTCAGGACTGGCTTCTGCCGTGGCTAATGAAGGTGGTATTGGTATTATCTCCTCTGCAGGAATAGGAATGTTGATGCCTAATTACTCGAAAGACTTCAAAAGGGCCAACCAGCTTGCACTTCGCCAGGAAATACAAAAAGCCAGGAAGAAAACAAACGGAATCATCGGGGTTAATATCATGGTGGCCCTTTCAGATTATACTGATCATTTGAAAGTAGCTGTTGAAAAAGGGGCTGATTTGATTATTTCAGGGGCCGGACTGCCTCTTAAAATGCCCGATATTGTTATAGAAGACAAAACCGGTGATAATAAAACCAAATTTATCCCTATTGCATCTTCTGCGAGAGGTGCAAAACTGATATTTAATTACTGGGCAGACCATTATGGAGTGATCCCTGATGGTATTGTAGTAGAAGGCCCCTTGGCGGGTGGGCATCTCGGATTTAAAAAAACACAAATAAACGACAAAGGTTTTGTACTTGAAAAATTGGTACCTGAAGTTGTAGCTGTAATGAACCCTTTTGAACAACGCTTTGGAAAAAATATCCCTGTTATTGCAGGTGGCGGCATCTATACAGGTGTTGATATGTATAAAATTATGATGTTGGGTGCTAGTGGAGTCCAAATTGCTACCCGTCTTGTGCCAACCTTTGAATGTGATGCTTCCGCTGAATTTAAAGATACATACGTTAATAGTAAAGAAGAAGACCTGATGCTTATCGAAAGTCCTGTTGGCCTACCCGGAAGGGCAATTCGCAATAAGTTTCTTGAAGATGTAGCGACAGGAAAAAAAACGCCTATTAAATGTCCATGGAAATGTATAAAAACCTGTGATTACAAAAAAGCACCATATTGTATTTCTTTAGCCCTGATCAATGCCAGCAAAGGAAACTTGAAACATGGTTTTGTCTTTGCGGGAAGCAATGCATACCGGACCACGAAAATCCAATCAGTAAAAGCAGTATTCAATGCGATGGAAGGGGAATTTCAAAAAGCAATTGAAGAAATTACAGTCCACCGGCACAATACAACAAGGCCTGCCCCCATCAGGCGGCGTTTTAAAGAATATGCACATGTATAAAAAGTCACAATTATTAAATTCCCATTCTTAAATAGTGATATTCGATTAATCTGAACTTAAAAACGGTGATACTACTTTTTTCCTGTTCTGATTACACAAGCTTTTTGCTTAATCCCCATAAATTTAATGTGAGCCCACATTAATCCTTGCATCTACAGCAATAATGTTTTCGGATGTTGCAAGCAAAGGATTTAAATCCATTTCAATAATTTCGGGAGCAGCCTCAACCAAAGCTGAAAGCCTTGTAATTAATTCAATAAATTTATTTTCATTTATTGGCTCCTGCCCTCTTGTACCTTTAAATAATTTATAAGCTTTCAATCTTTTAAGCATTTTTAAAGCTTCTTGTTTTGATATTGGAGAAAATGATGCGGAAACATCTTTTAATATCTCAATAAAAATACCACCCAAACCACAAAGTATTATATGTCCGAATTTTTCTTCATATTTAACACCGAGGAATAATTCGATACCGCAAAGCATTTGCTGAATCAAAACTCCTGTTGCATTTTCAATATTCATTAATTTATCAAAAGCTGATCCAGCAGAATTCTCATCCTCAATATTTAATAAAACACCGCCTTTATCGGATTTATGCAAAGGGCCTATAACTTTCATTACGACAGGAAAACCCATAGTCTCAGCTTTTTTACAGGCATCACTTTTGTTTATTGCAACAGCTTCACTTGCACGGGGAATTCCGGCTGCATCCAATAATTTCTGTATTTCGACAGGCGAAATGTATCCGGAATCTGCATTATTAATTATGCTTCTAATTTTTATATTATCAACTTCAGGAAGTTTTGGATTTAGTTCGGCAGGAGAATCGGTTTTAAAAACTTTGACGATTGCATTCCCAAGACTTACTTCATCCGGGAAATTGATCCTTCCCATCGAAAGAAATTTCTGAACTTCTTTTTCGGCTGTTAAAATTGATGGAAGAACCGGAAAAATCGGCTTTTTACATCTTTTCATTTTTTCATCCAAAACTGCATAAACATCTGAAACAGGGAACAATCCCGGTGTACCGAATATCACAACCATTGCATCGATCTCATCAAATTTATTATCAACATAATCAATTATTATCCCAAGTTGTTCGGCTGTACCTGTTGCCAGAAAATCAATCGGATTGGCAACGGATGATCCCGGAAATAAATGAGTTAATAATTCTTTAGCTGCCGGATTACCAATGTGTGGAACTGATAAACCCTGATTTGAAAGGCTGTCGGTTAGCATAACGGCAGGCCCTCCCGCATGTGAAATTATTGCAATATTCTCACCTTTTAATTCTTTGTGCATAAATACTGAGGCAACTGAAATCAGTTCTTCACGACCATAACATCTGACGATGCCTGCTTTACGAAATAAAGTATCGACTGCAAAATCGGAAGTTGCAATTGCTCCTGTATGAGAAGAAGCAGCTCGGCTACCTGCTTCCGACCCACCTGCTTTGATCGCTGCAATTTTACAACCTTTATTAATCAAAGAAACAGCATGTTTTAATAACATCTCAGGCTTGTCAATATTTTCGATGTAAAGAAGTTTTACTTTTGAATCTTTCTCAGGATCAAAAGTTTCGTCCATATATTTCAGGATTTCTTCAACACCCATCTGAGCAGAATTCCCAACAGAAAAAACTCTTGAAAAAGTCAGTCCGTTAGGAATTCCTGCTTCCATTATAAAACAGGCTGTGGCTCCCGAACCGGATATAAAATCACATCCTTTGGCATCAAGTTTTGGAATTGGTTTGGTAAATACTCCCGAATAATTTGGTGTGATTACACCAATGCAATTTGGCCCGATCAATGAACCTCCTGCATTATTCATTAATTCAACAACTTGATTTTCGAGAATCCTGCCTTCCTCACTTTCCTCGCTAAAACCTGCAGAGAGAATGATAACGGCTTTTGTGTTTTTTTGTTGAGTTAATATTTTAACTGTTTCGGGAACAAATCTGGCAGCAATTGCAATTATGGCAAGATCAACTTCGGGAAGGCTCTCAGCCGATTGAAAGCATTTTATTCCCTGAACAAGTTGTTCTTTGGGATTCATTACATATAAATCGCCCTTAAACCCCTCATCAATAAGATTTTTAAGGACCTTTCCACCCGGCTTTTTAACATTGTTTGAACCACCTACTATTACTATACTTTTTGGATTTATTAATTGTTCTGTAATCATTTACGAAAATATTTTTTAAAATTATCTAATACTTATTTAACAATTAATTTAATACTATCCGACAATAAACATCCCCTAAATATATATTTGCTATCTGGTTTCTTATTATCCCATATATACGGTGAAGGCTCACTCAGAATTACACGATCAAGTGAATAGATAAAATACAAAATATATTCACCTTTACATAAATTATAGTATTGCTTAATTAGTGGATAAACCTTTATTGAAAATAGATTTGTAGAATCTTCAATATATATCTTACTTAAATCATAATTACGTAGTTTTTGGTAATTCAAATTTTTTTCTTTAATTTTTAGTTTTTTACTATCAACAAAAAACCTACAATTCGAATGATAGACTGCACCTTCAATAGTTGCATAAGAAATTAGATCATAAGAAGATTTGTTAGGAGTCCGCTTTCCAATTGAGTCCTCAATAACAAATGCTAAGCCTATAGGAGACTCACAAATAAAATCAAGTTCTTGAGTTATATGAAAAAAATTTAACCCGGGAACATATTTAAAAAAACGATATAAATACACAGGAGTAAATAATTCATTTTTTCTTTCAATAACAAGGGTTAACTCAATTGCATCCTGTTTTTTTGAATTATAAGTTACCTCCTCTTCCACAATCTTCAATTTCATTTGAAAATTAGAATTATTAATTTTCTGACTAAATGTTTGTAAACATATTAGTACAAGTAGTATTGTTAAAATGTATTTCATTTGCTATAAAATTTGAATCAAGCTTTATTCTATTTTTTACTAATCATATTCAATTTGATTTGTTATTGAGTCATTTTGATAATAAACACATTTACTTTTCGATCCATCTAAATTATAAAATATCCATTTGCCTGATTTTTTATTGTTTTCCCAACTTCCATCATATTTATCATTTCCATTGCTATAATATTTGTGATAACATAATAATAACGTACCTTGCTTAAAGTAATTATTACTTACAAATTTCAATTTATAGTCATCAATAATAAGTATTTGAAACATAATATCTGCAATGTTATCTATAAGATAAAGAACATCTGATTGAATCACATATTTACCTGCAAAAATAACTTTTGAAAAATCCTCCACATGATAAATAGTATCTGAGTTTATGATCACTGGATTATTTAAAATTGATTCATCTTTTATTATACAAAAATTATTTTCAGGATCAATTATTAATCTGCAATCATTATGTCGAATTGAATCATAAAACATATAATCCCCTAATAAATTATTCTGAGCTTTTAATGTATTAACATTAATTAATATTAACAATATTAGTAAATAATGCCTATTCATCTTCTTACTTTAATTAAAAAAAATAAATCTTTGTAAAGATATAACAACGAATTCAATAATAATACAAAAAAAATAATAAATCTAAAATCAAATGAATTTCAAATAAAATATTATGCTAATAAAAATGAAATTAAAAACAAACAAGTAATTAGTTAATAACAATTTGAAACGAAGAAATCTCAGTTTGACAAATTAATACTTATTATGTTTTGGCAATAGAATAAAATTTTTTAACTTTGTCATTCTAAAAAAAGAAAAATAAAAAAAGAAAAATTTATTTTCTGGCATGATGAAGACATGTTAATTGGATATCTGGAAGAATATCCCGATTATTGGACACAAGGAAAAACAAAAGAGGAATTAAAAGAAAACTTAAAAGACATCTATTTAGATTTGACAAATGGTATGATTCCACAAATACGTAAAGTTAATGAATTAGAGATAGCATGAAAAGAAGATGGCTTGTAAAGCATATTCTGAAAATGTTTTAAAATTAGAGTGAAACTCGTAATCAGTTTCAACTTTATAAATTCTTTCGATTTTCATTTTACAACAATTTATCAATTCCATACCATAAAAAATACCCCTATGCTGTTCCAAAAACATTAAAGCAAATTTCGGTTTTAAAAGACTGAAATTTCCGTTCAAACCGACAAGTCCAACTGATAAGACAGACAGGGGCATCTTGAGCCAACTCGATTAGGCAAAGTTAAAATGAGTAACCTAAATTAAAGAAAACTCCATTTTTTAATGAAGGTGTTATTTCAAAAATGATGAAATTTGATTTGTGCCTGATTTTCAAACCCACACCACAGTTAATTACCGGTAAAACCCTTAATTTATTTGAGGTCCCTTTGTTCTCAAAGTTATGAATAACATAATCAGAAAACATGAAAAGACCTAAACCTATTCCTGCATATCCATAGGGAACTATTTCCTTTTTTTTTCCATGATAAATAAAACCTAAAGGTACAATGCTTAGACATTGATATTTATACTCTTCGTGCGCATTTCTTTTTATGCTATTTTTATTATTTGAATTCCAGTAATGATAGCTTATGCCCATTCTATATGATAAATGCAGCGATTTTTCCATTAAAGCTTTATTCATATATGCACTAATTCGAAAACATGTTTCACCAGGTTTTTTATTAAATGATAAACCTAATGCAATATCATAAGTTATTTTAGTACTCTCAACATAAATACTTGATGGGAAATTATTTTCAAATATATGGTTATAATATATGATATATTTCTTTAAATCTTTTTCGCGATATTTTACTGAATTCAATTGTTCGTTGTTTTTTTTACTATCAGTTATTAGTGATAGTAAACCTATATATCTCTTGTCTTTATGGGAATATTTTCTTCCATCCTTATTTAATATTTTCTTTTTAGGATTTGATAGTTTTACAGAAAACGCTGTATCAGATCTTAATAGATGAACATTAAAATTACCGGAACGTTTCTCTCGTTCAACAAACATATTAATTTTCCCTGTCACAATTCTTTTAGAAAATACTGATACGGAATCATTAATTTGTTGAATTAATTTAAATGTTCTTCCATTAGAAAATCCAAATTCAGTTATTTCCGAAGATGTGTATATAATTGGAACCTTTTCAGAAACATCATGATAAAATTTTACATTCTTACTAAGTTTTAAATCAATTTCATCCATTAAGAAGCCTTTAATAGTATCCTGTTTTTTTGTAATAATGTATCCTGAAATTAAATTGTTTTGGGCTTTTAGATGGGTTAGTAGTAATATCATTACTACAAAAAGTAAAACTTGTTTTTTTTTCATATCTATAATTTTATCTTATTCGTTAGTAAATAATACACAACTCGTATTCCTCTGCAACTAATAAATAATAATTCTATATTTATAACCCATATCATTTTTTCAATTTTCAAATTTACAAATAGATTTTAAACAATCCCATCCCCTTAAAAAATACCCTTAAGCTGTTCCAAAAACATCAAAGCAAATTTCGTTTTTAAAATAATAGTAAAAACCACTCCAAAAATTGCTCCCCAGAAATGTGCACTATGGCCAATATTATCCTTTGCCTGCTTGGTCATATATGCAGAATATACTAAATATAATATCCCGAAAATAGCTGAAGGAATACCAATTGGAATAAAGAAAAGAAAAATCTTTCCACCGGGATAAAGAATTATGCTTGAAAAAACTATTGCAGAAACTGCACCTGAAGCACCTACTGCATTATAATAAACATTATCTTTATTTTTACTATAATCAACAAGTACTGAAAAAATTACCCCACCGATGTATAATAATAAAAAATTGATAATTGCCTTTCCCCCGAAATAAAATTTAAAAAATGTTAATACAATTCCGCCAAATGAATACAAAACGTACATATTTACGAATAAATGAATATAATCGGCATGCACCAATGAGTAGGAAAAAAATCTATACCATTCTTTATTATGCTTTATAAAATATGCGTTAAAACGCAATTTATCCATTATTTGAGGATTATTTAAAGCAACTATTGAAACGATAACTGTGAGAATTATTAACAGAAATACCATTGAGATAGAATTATTAAATTATTAGTTTGGGATCACAATCTGAAATTAGAAATTTACATTATCATATTTTTGTGAAGTGAACTATTACATTATTGCTTGGTTATAGAAAAATCTTAATTCTTAAATCAAAAATTTATAATTAAAATATTACGGTTTAGTATGGTCAATTTCTGATCCCAATACACTATGAGGCACCAAATAAACTATCAGTAATAAAATAGCTGCAACTATTACCCATGTCCGTCTTTCCCTGTTTTTAAGCATACTAAAGAAAGCAACGATCCAAAAAATAAATGCTACAACGGTTTTATTATCTGTCAGGTCATGCCCAAAGGGCCAACCTGTCCAATACTCACCAAACGCAGCTTTTTGGATCAAAGGGCCAAAAAGTAATCCCCCGAAAAACAGAAGAACAATTGTAATGCATGTATATACAAAAGTTCTTTTCCCTCTTAATATTGCCTCAAGCCCGGTTCGTGTTGAGAAAACCATAGCAAGGAAAATAAAAATAATATGAGGGATCAGTATCCCGCGCGATACAAAACCTTTAAAGCGAATTATCACAGGATTTTCTGTTAAAACATATTCCTGGTTTTTGCTTTTTAAAACAATAAAGTATTCAACTTTTCCGGCGGGAGGTTGTCCGGGAATAAAGGCATGCAATTCGTTTTCATTACGAAACATAGGTGTTTCCGTCCAATCGTCATAACTTTTAAACCTTTTATAGCGTATATATCCCGATACATCATCAGGCACATTAAGAATAATTTCTGCATCATCTGAGCCTTCAGATGTTGTTAGTAACTTGTATTTTACTTTTGTGTCTTCAATATTTACTGAACCTCTAACAGGGGTAGTTGGCCCTGTTTTTCTTTGGTAATATGCAATTGCAATTGTAAAAATGAAAGAAAACACCCATAACCATATTGCTTTTGATTTTGATACTGCCATTGTTAATGTTTTTAGTTTTAATTAAATTTTGTATGTATTCACGGTTTGAAATTGGAAATTAGTCCCGAGTGCTCGGGATGGCCATCCTCTTAATTTTAAATTTCATTCCAAAAGATATTTTGTTAAAAGACCAATCATTTTTCATTTTTTTATCTTTTCTTTGTGTACCTTAGTGTCTTGGTGCCTTTGTGGCTATTAGTAAATTTTTAGCCACAAAGGCTCTAAGGCTCAAAGAAACACAAAGAACATAATTCCCGCCATAATTAATTTAAGATGCAATTTATCCACCTCGAATACTTCATTTTTTTCAATTTCTAATTTCCAATTTCTATTCCCCAATCGCTTCATAAAAAAACTGATGAATATTTGTACGAATATTTTCATCTACAATTTTCATATTTGAAGCATCAGGACAAACTCTATTCGACAAAAATACATAAATTAAATTATTTTCGGGATCGGCCCAAACATAAGTTCCCGTGAAACCGGAATGCCCGAAACTTTGATCCGAAACTGCTTCACATGTCGGCCCTTCTTCATCATAAATTTGCAATGGTTTATCAAACCCTATCCCACGACGATTATCATTTAAAGGAAATTGGATTTTTGTAAACTCCGAAACAAAAGCCGAATCTATATAATTAACTTCCGCATAGCTACCATTTTGCAAAAGCATTTGCATAATAATTGCAAGATCGGAAGCATTTGAAAAAAGCCCTGCGTGGCCACAAATTCCCCCCAACATCGCTGCACCCGGATCATGCACATCGCCTTGCAAAAGTTGCATTCTGAAAATCGTATCGTTTTCTGTAGGAACAATATCTGTCAATCCAAAATTTTTGCGTGGAAGAAAGCCAAGTTTAGATAAACCAAGAGAATTGTAAAAGTTTTCTTGAAGATAAAGTTCAAAAGGCCTGTTTGTTGTATTTTCCAAAACCTGCATTAAAAGATAGAATCCCAAATCGCTATATTTATATTCATCGCATTCACGCAAGGGAGAGGTTATTATTGAATCAATAATATCAAACATGTAATATTTTCTTATGTAAATATTTTCCGCTACTCTTACCGGATATTCTTCTGTGATGCTTTTATTGTAAATTTCAGTATTTGGGCCGGTATCGAGAATTGTGCTTTTAAAATAAGGTATCCACGCCTGAAACCTCGCCTGATGAGCCAACAGTTCACGTAAAATAATATCTTCCTTATTTGAATTCAAAAGAAAGGGAACATATTTCGATACTTTCTGATCGATGTCAACATTGTTATCTTCAACAAGTTTCATCATTGCCAGAGTTGTGGCGGCTATTTTTGTAATTGAAGCAATATCATAAACATCAGAATTTTCAACAGCATTGTTTTTATTGTATGTAAAATACCCGAATGATTTATTATAAAAAACTTTTCCATCTTTTGCAGCCAATATCTGACAACCCGGATAAGCTCCAATTTCAATTCCATAATTGGCCACAGAATCAATCTTCTCAATAGCAGTTTTTGAAATATTAAATTCTTCGGGTGAAGTATATTTCAAACGAATGGGCATGGTTTCAATTCCTGAATTTAACGGGAAATTATTGGAAGCAGTAACAGGCAATTTACCCTTTGCACCTACCCCACCAAAAATTATTTGAGCCGAAACATCCATTGAGTTTTTATTATCCTGATAAGAAACAATAATTGCTTCAATGTTTTCGGTGTCCTCGAAATAAGCAAGAGAATAAGCACTTGCAAAAACATCAAGAATTATTTTGTTTTGATTTTTCAATAAATTCACAAAATCAATACTTTTTTGGGTGATCCCGAATTTTCGTGATGGAAAAATACTTGTGTTTTGTATCCCAACGATTACCAGATTATAACCGGTAAGCTCAGAAAGCAGCAAAGATATTTCATCGTCAGTTGGTTCTTTAGGCATGGTGAAATTATCGATTTTGGCATAATTATTCATCATTTCCTGAAAATCACTGATCTTTTCAGTTCCAATTGAAACCGAAGCAATTTTCAATGTATCAAGTTTTTGCAAAGGAATTATTGAATTTTCGTTTTTAACAAGGGTAATTGCCGCCTCATACAATTTCCGATTCAAATATTTTGCTTCGGAATTATTAATATCATTGCAAATATTCTCAATAACAACATCCTGATATTTATTGAGTCCAAGTTTTTCCTTATATTCCAATATTTTACGACATCTTTTATCAATATCAAGAATAGAAATTTTTCTTCTTGCAACTGCTTTTTTAATTTTTGCAATAGCTTTGGGCACATCAACAGGCAACAATAAAATATCATTTCCCGCCTGAAAAGCTTTGACTTCAATATTTCCGGGTTTATGATATTTTGTTACGCCTTTCATATCAAGGGCATCGGTAACCACAATTCCATTAAAATTCAATTTTTCTTTTAGCAATTTTGTAACCACATTATGCGAAAGTGTTGTAGCTGTTTTCTTTTTGGTTTCATAAGCCGGAAAATAAAGATGAGCTACCATAATTCCACCAAGCCCATTGTCAATCAATTTTTTAAAAGGATAAAGTTCAAGCGAATCCATTCTTTCCTTGGAATGCGAAACAATAGGCAAAGTATGATGAGAATCGGAATCGGTGTCGCCATGTCCCGGAAAATGCTTTGCTGTTGCCAAAACACCATTTTGCTGTAAACCTGTCATGTATGCAATTCCTTTTTGTGCCACATTGTTTTTATCCTCACCAAACGACCTGACACCAATCACCGGGTTTGCCACATTACTATTTATATCAACAACAGGAGCAAAATTTGCATGAATTCCCAAACGCTTGCACTGTTTTGCAATCTCACAACCCATTTCAAAAATCAGGCTATCATCCTGAATTGCACCAAGAGTCATTTGATAAGGAAATGAAATGGCATTACTCAAACGCATTCCTAAACCCCATTCGGCATCAATCGAAATTAACAGGGGGGTCTTCGATAATCCCTGCCAATAATTGGTAAGTTTTGCCTGTGTAACCGGTTCACCGCCAAAAAAAGTCAAGCCACCGATATTGTATTTTTCAACCAATTCTGTTACTAAATCATTACGGCTGTATGATTTATTATAATTTGCCCTGACAACTAAAAGTTGTGCAATTTTTTCTTCTAATGTCAGAGAATTAAAAACCGAATCGGCCCAGGGATATTCAACAATTAATAAAGAATCGGAATTAATGTTACCGGCATTCCAGCCATAAGTTTTTATATTTAAGAAATTTAGTAAAAAGAATATAAGAATTATTTTAAGAAATGTTCTTTCCATAATGTTAAACAACATGAATTTTAAAAAGCCGTAAAATTAATTAATTAAGGTAAGGAATAAGGAAATATTTTTAAATAAAGAAAGGAATAGTAGGAATAAAGGAAATAGTTGAAATAATGGGTATAAGAAAACCTACCATACTTCATACCCATATTTCCATTATCCCTTTATATCCTTATACGTTCTATTCAGCTTCTATCCTTCCCATTGTTCCCGAAATAACTTTCATCCCAAAAGTTTTTATAGGAAGAATATCTTTTTCAAAAGTCTTATAATAAATCAAATGCAAGGTAGTTGAACCGGAAGTAATTGTTTGAAATTTAAATGTGTACTTCCCTCCTGTACCAATTGCATCCGAAAGTGGTTGATAATCCGCCTTACCGATTTGTTTAATAATTGTTGAATCATAAGATAGAACATCCCAAATATATCCGGTTGTCGGATTTCCTTCAAGTTCTATTTCAAAAGGATCGTCAATGCTTAATTCAATTGTTCGGCCGTTATCTTCAGCAGTATAAGGCCCTGAACAGGAATAAAATGATATTGAAAAAATCAAGACGAGGAACAATACTATAAGTTTTTGTTTCATTTGTAATAGATTTTTAAAATTATAATTTCTGTTTTACAAAGATAAATATTTTTGTGAACATAGTATTAAATTGTTATCCTGTAATACTTTTTTTCCTATCAATTTTTTTCAGGTCGGAAGACCGAAGTCAGAAGATCCAACTCCTGACTTCCGACTCCCGTTTTCAATCTTATTTCAAATTTGTAATAAAACATTAAATGTTATTATTTTGCAACTTTATTCTGCGATAGGAATTTATAAATAATAAACCGCTAAGATCCCAAAGAAACGCAAAAATTTTTGCATTATTTTGCGTGCTTTGCGGTTAATAATATTTTTATATCTGTAACAAAAAAAAATTATTTTTGCCGAAAAAAAAATATGCTAAACATATCAGAATTACAAAATATTTCAACACAAGTTCGACGAGACATAATTAGAATGGTAAATGGAGCAAAATCAGGACATCCGGGAGGTTCTTTGGGTTGTGCCGATTTTTTAACTACTTTATATTTTAATATTATGGATTATGATGCCAGGAATTTTTCGATGAATGGTGAAAACGAAGATTTATTCTTTTTATCAATCGGACATATTTCACCGGCATTTTACAGCATTTTGGCTCATGCAGGTTTTTTCGAAATTTCTGAACTTGCAAGTTTTCGTAAGATCAACACACGTTTACAAGGACATCCGTGTACTCACGACGGATTGCCCGGAATAAGAATAGCTTCAGGTTCTCTCGGACAGGGTTTGTCGGTTGCTATAGGTGCAGCCCTTTCAAAAAAGCTTAATAATGACGATCATATAGTTTACACCCTTCATGGTGATGGCGAACTTGAAGAAGGACAAATTTGGGAAGCAGCAATGTTTGCCGCTGCAAAGAAAGTTGATAACATCATCGCCACAGTTGATTATAACGGGCAACAAATTGACGGAACTGTTGAAGATGTTCTGGATCTTGGCGACCTGAAAGCAAAATGGGAAGCTTTTGGATGGATAGTTCTTGAAACTGATGGAAACAATATTTCGAAATTGATTGAAACCTTGAAGATTGCAAAAGAAAAAACAGGGAAAGGGAAACCTGTAGTAATCCTTATGAAAACTGAAATGGGTTTTGGTGTTGATTTTATGCAAGGTACAAATAAATGGCATGGAAACCCACCAAACGATGAACAAGCAATAATTGCTCTAAATCAACTTCAGAAAACAATTGGGGATTATTGAGTCAATGAGAGAATGAATGAATGAATGAATGCGTAAATGAGAGAATAAGAAGTATGAGTGAATGAGAAAATGAGAGGATTGGAGACGAAGGGACTGAAAGAATGGTAGAATTAGTGAATGGGAAATATTCACGCATTCATTTAAGCAGTTCATCATTCTATCATTTAAACATTCAATCATTTATGCATTATTACAAATAAAAAAACATAATAAAAAAAAGCAAAACGATGCCGAACAAAAATAAATCATCATTAGATAAATATAGTTTTACAGAATTAAAAGATACTCGTTCAGGATTTGGAGAGGCTTTGTATGAGCTTGGGAAACAAAACCCAAACATTGTCGCACTTTGTGCCGATTTAATTGGTTCATTAAAAATGAATGCTTTTGTAAAAGAATTCCCCGATAGGTTTTTTCAGGTTGGAATTGCCGAAGCAAATATGATGTCAATCGCTGCCGGACTTACAATCGGTGGAAAAATTCCGTTCACAGGTACTTTTGCCAACTTTGCGACTGCAAGAGTTTACGACCAGGTACGACAGTCGATAGCATATTCGGATAAGAATGTAAAAATATGTGCGTCACATTCAGGAATTACTTTGGGCGAAGACGGTGCAACTCACCAAAGCCTCGAAGACATTGGTTTGATGAAGATGTTGCCAAACATGATAGTTATTAACACATGTGATTTTAATCAAACCAAAGCAGCTACAAAAGCAATTGCAGATCATAAAGGGCCTGTTTATTTGCGTTTTGGAAGGCCAAAAGTACCAAATTTCACTCCAGCTAATCAAATTTTTGAAATCGGAAAGGGAATTCTTCTCAACAAAGGAACAGATGTTACTATAATTTCAACCGGCCATTTAGTCTGGCCCTCGATTGAAGCTGGTAGAATTCTTGAATCAAAAGGAATTAGTGCTGAGATTATTAATATTCACACAATTAAACCACTTGATGAAGAAATCATTCTAAAATCTGTTGCTAAAACAAAATGCGTTGTAACTGCCGAAGAACATCAAATGAACGGAGGCTTAGGCGATAGTATTGCTCAACTTTTATCACGAAAAATGCCTTTTCCTCTCGAAATGGTTGCTGTTGACGATAAATTTGGAGAAAGCGGTAAACCCGAAGAACTTATGATAAAATATGGTTTAGATACACCAAGTATTGTTAAAGCAACCGAAAAAGTAATTTTTAGAAAATAATGCGAATTGTATTAGTCGGTTATATGGGAAGCGGTAAATCCACGGCAGGAAAGAAACTTGCCTCAAAACTCGGATTTTCATTTCTTGATACCGACCTCTTAATTGAAGAAGAATATAAAATCAGTATTTCTAATTTTTTTGAAAAGTATGGAGAAGATGTTTTCAGGAGAATAGAACGTAATATTTTGAAAGAAGCCTTACTAAATGAAAATGTAGTTATTTCAACAGGCGGCGGAACTCCCTGTATTTTAGATAATATGGCTTTGATAAACAAAAGCAGTTTTTCGGTCTATATTAAAATGCATATTAATTCGATTGAAAACCGGCTGATGAATTCCAAAAAACCAAGGCCTTTAATAAAAGATATTTCTCAAGCTGATTTAAGATCATTCATCGAAAAACAAATCTTCGAACGTGAAAAATATTATAATCAAGCTAATTTGATTATAAAAGGAGAAAATATTGATATAAATTCTATTATGGAAGCATTGAGAATTTAGAATTAAGATTTTAGATTGACAATAATAAATGATATCAAATAAAAATCACAAATCGTAAATCTTGAGAATCACTAAAAAATCATAAAAAAAGCGTTGATAATTTTTAAATTACCAACGCATAAAACCATTTCTTTTTGCCTTACTTTAGTGATTCTGCAAATTCTTTTCCAGGTTTAAATTTAATAACCTTTTTGGCAGGAATAATAATTTTTTCCATAGTTTTCGGATTAATTCCTTTTCTCTCTGCGCGATCAACAGTCGAAAAAGTCCCGAAACCGATCAAAATTGTTTTCTCACCATTTTGAAGTGATCCTTTAATAGCACCTGTCATTGAATCCAATGATTTTGTTGCCTGATCTTTTGTAATACCGGCATCTAAGGCAATAGTTTTTACTAATTCTGCTTTATTCATTTTTTTAGATTTAGTGATTAATAAATAAACGTTGCAAATATTTTAACAAATATAAAATATTTTAATTAAGAAACACTTAAAAATAATCAAAAAATCGCAAAATGTTAATAAAATGGTGCTTTTGTTGAAAAAAAACCAGAATCTTGCCTGTCTTTGCAACATCTGAGCATAGAAAACCTGAAACTTGCGAAGCCAGGGCAAAACGCATAAAAAAATAATTTCACCTCTACGAGGCTTCAAATTACATTATAAACATCAATACTACCATAATTTCATCCCTAACAGGATTAAATACACAAAAAAATCCGTAAGATTGATATTATGGTAGTAGAAAGATTTAAGTATATGGTATTAAACTCCGTAGGAGCGATATTATTTTCTGACAAGTTTTTCATGCGTTTGCCCTGTTTGCAAAGCGAAGCAAGCCCGTATGGGAAATTTGAAACTTATTCTAATAAGTTGCTTTTCTACTCCACCCTCCAATTTTCAGAGATTTTAAAACCCCGCAAAAAATCGGAAACATACATTTTCTTTTTTCCGGCTAATTGTAATTCAATAATATTTATAAAGCCACCATTAGCAGCAATTATTAAAAAACTTTTCTTATCTGTCAAAATTGTTCCGGGAATATGATCATGGTTATCTTTTTCAATCGTAGCTTTAAATATCTTGAATAAAATCTTTTTATTATCAGGTGAGATAAATTCAGAAAATGCAGCCGGATAAGGACTTAAACCACGAACAAGATTATAAATTTCCGAACATTTATTATTCCAATTAATTTTGCAATCGGTTTTATGAATTTTAGGAGCGGGTTTTATTTCTACTTCACCCGACAATATTAAATCCTGTTTTGTAAGTTTCACATTACCTTCCTGAATAGCTCTTGTTGTTTTTAATACCAAATCAGCTCCTTTAATCATCATTTCGTCGTGCAATTTACCAAGAGTTTCATCGGGGTTTATCAAAATCTTTTCATTAAAGATAATTTCACCCGTGTCAATCAATTGATCCAGGAAAAAGGTTGTTAAACCGGTTTCTGTTTCCCCATTAATAATTGCCCAATTCATTGGAGCCGCACCTCTGTATTTAGGTAATAATGAGGCGTGAAGATTAAAAGTACCAAGTCTCGGCATTTTCCAGACAATCTCCGGTAACATCCTGAATGCAACCACAACTTGTAAATCTGCTTTAAGATTTTTCAGTTGTTGAATAAAGTCAGGGCTTTTTAATTTTTCGGGTTGCAAAAGAGGTAATCCATTTTGCAAAGCAAATTTTTTCACGGCAGATTCGCTAAGTTTTTTTCCTCTTCCTGCGGGTTTGTCAGGAGCAGTAATCACCCCAACAATCTCATAACCGTTTTTATATAATATGTCGAGGGAAGGAACGGCAAATTCGGGAGTTCCCATAAAAACTATTCGCATGCTTTTTTATTTAGTCCGAAAATTCGGAAATTATTTTACGAAGTTAAAAAAAAATACCCATTCAGCTAAGAACAGGTATTTTTTTATGATTGTATTTCTGACACGATTAACATGATTTATAAGATTAAAAAACATGTTAATCTGTTAACCCGTCTTCCATAGTATTATGGTGGACAGGTCTGTGGTTTTCAATTATCACGTCAATCGACAATAATAAATTGCTTTATTTACTCAATGCTTTCGCCTTTGAAATAAACTTATCAATCTCTCTTGCTTCGTAACTTTTTGGATAATCATTTTTTATCTCTTCATAAACTTTAAGAGCTTTCTTATAATCACCCACAATTTCAAATGTCCAACCTGCTTTGAATAAGAAAGTTGGTGAAGTGAAATCATTATCATTTTCATCAGCTGCATTCATATAATAATTCGCTGCTTTTTCCGAATCGCCTAATTCCATGTATGCATCTCCTATTGCTCCAGTTGCCATTGGCCCTAAAATCTGACCCTTATGATTAAAATCATCAAGATAACCAATAGCATTCTTGTATTCACCAAGATTTAGATAACAGATACCTGCATAATAATGTGCAAGATTGGCGCTTTTTGTCATTCCGTAATCATCAATAATATCCAAAAAGCCTAATTCATTTCCATCACCATATAAAGCCCTGCTTAATGAATCCTGTTCAAAATACATTTCAGCCATATACATTTGAGACTGGGCTTCTTCCTCTAATGGAGCAAGATACATTTTCTTAAATCCAAAATAGGCTAATACGATCACAATAATTACACCTATAATTATTGATAATATCCTTTTATTATCTTCTATAAATCGTTCCGTTTTACTTAATGCTTCCTCAACAGCAACAATTTTTTCTTCCGTTTTATTGGTCTTTTTTACCATATATAATTCGTTTTTTTTTGAAGTGCAAAAGTATATTTTTTTTTATAAGATTAAAACATTGACAACACTTTTTTTTACTTTTGAAAAATTAATATTATCACAAATTAATATCATAAGAAATGAAAAAACATTTTATTTTAATTCTATCATTTACATTATTGTTTTTCAGCACTCAAGCTTCGGAAAACGATTCCATTGACAATAAAATTCCGATTCAATCATTTTTGAAAGCCGGCAATTTTTCCATCTTCCTACCTTCTTTTGACACCATTGAAAACATAAAAGGGAAAAAATTTGAACAAGAAAACCTACTGAAATTTTCTTATTTGGATATTTCCGGCCTTAATCCGGAAGAAAATCAAATTTTCCGATGGAATGATAATAAAAGTTATAAATGGACAAAAATAAGTTCGGATAAAGATGGCTTTGTATTTGTAAATAAGAAAAAAAACAAGTCCTGTCAAATAGCTTATTATTCAAGCTATATGGAAACAAACAGATGGTTGAAGGCAAATCTTGAAATTGAAAGTCCACAAATGTTTGAAGCCTGGCTTGATGGAAAACTAATTCTTAGCAAATATTCATTCGATAAGGAAGATGCAAAAAAGATCGGGAAAAAAGATAAGGAACTAATATTTGAAAACGGCAAGCACAGCCTCATTATTAAAACGTTTTGCAATGCCGAAAACGTTGCAGACTGGAAATTTTCGGCAACAATCACCCCTTCGGATGAATTTGAAAAAGAAAATATTATTGTTTCAACTTCTCTGGCTCAATTTATGGACATTGAGCATGTTTTGGAAGGAAAACGAGTTAATTCTGCAAACATATCTCCATCTGGAGAATTGGTAATTATCAGATTTTCAGAAACAAATCCACCCAAAGGAAAAACAAAAAACTGGATAGAAATACATAATCTTACCAACGGATCAATTATTAGAAACTTCAGAAATGCAAAGATTTGGAGCATGAAATGGTCGCCTGATGGAAATAAAATTTCTTATGTCAGTTCCGGCGAAAAAGGTAATACACTTTGGATTTCCAACCTCACTGATGGTACTGATGAAATAATTTTGGAAAATATAGAAGATTTCGGTTCTTATAAATGGTCACCAGATGGTTCGTTATTTATTTATAGTATTTCCGAAAAACCTGAGAAAAACTCATCAGGAGTGAAAAAGTTTGAAGGCATGCCCGATCGATGGCCATGGTGGCGAAATCGCCAATTTCTTTATAAAGTTGATGTTAGATCAAAGATCAGGCAGAGACTAACTTATGGCAAGCTTTCAACTAATCTTCATGATATTAGCCCTGACGGGAAAAAAATAATTTTCAGTCAAAGTATTCCTGATTTTTCAGAACGCCCATATTCAAAGCAAATTTTGTTTTCGATGAATCTAAAAACCCTCAAAACCGACACTATCTGGAAAAATAAATACTCAGGTTCTGTTTCATATTCACCTGACGGAAAGAAACTTCTTATTACAGGAGGCCCTCTCCTTTTCGGAAATATCGGCAACAACGTTACAAACGGAAAAACTCCCAACGATTACGATACTCAGGCATATATTTATAATCTAAAAGCTAAAAAAGCTGAAGCTATATCATTAAAATTCAAACCTTCAATTAATCAGGTGTTTTGGAATAAGTTCGATAAACAAATTTATTTTCTTGCCTGTGATAAGACATATACGAAAGTATTTAAATATGATTTAAAAGAAAAAACTTATACGAAAATCCCTGTCGCCTGCGATGTTGTTAAAAATGTTTCTTTTGCAGATGAAAAACCTACGGCAGTTTACACAGGAACAAGTATTTCGACACCGGTGAAAGCTTTTGCAATAAATCTTGAAAATAATGAGAATAAAACAATTGCTTTTCCGGAAAAGGATTTCTTTAAAAATGTGAATTTTGGAAAAACCGAAGAATGGAATTTTAAAAATAAAGAAGGCATTGAAATTGACGGCAGAATTTATTTCCCACCAAATTTTGACAAAAACAAAAAATATCCTTTAATAGTTTATTATTATGGAGGCACATCGCCGACAATCAGGAGTTTTGGAGGAAGATACCCTAAAAATCTTTTTGCATCCCACGGTTTCATTGTTTATGTACTTCAACCGAGTGGAGCAACCGGTTATGGCCAGAATTTTTCGGCTATGCACGTTAATAATTGGGGAATCACGGTTGCCGATGAAATTATTAATGGGACAAAACAATTTTGTAAAGAACATTCATTTATTGATGAAACAAAAATCGGTTGCATGGGAGCATCTTATGGCGGTTTTATGACTATGCTGCTTACAACCAGAACCGACATTTTTGCAGCAGCAATTTCTCATGCCGGAATTAGTTCGATTTCAAGTTATTGGGGAGAAGGATACTGGGGATATTTATATAGTTCGGTTGCAACTGCAAATAGTTTTCCCTGGAATAATAAAGAAATTTATATCGAACAAAGCCCGCTTTTTAATGCTGATAAAATTTCAACTCCTTTATTATTACTTCACGGTTCGAATGATACTAATGTTCCTCCCGGCGAAAGTATCCAGCTTTATACGGCTTTGAAACTTCTTGGGAAGCCGGTTGAATTTATTGAAATTAAAGGACAAAATCATCATATTTTGGATTATAAAAAACGGATTTTGTGGCAAAAAACCATTATGGCATGGTTTGCAAAATATTTGAAAGAACAAACTGAATGGTGGAACGATCTTTATCCAAAAAATAACTTTTAAAAATGCCTAACCTTTTAAAAAGCACTAAAGAAGAATTACTTGCTTATTTATTGGGATTTATTACCGAAAATAAAAGGAATAAATTTGAGAAAATTATAAAGTACAGAACACGATATTTGACCGTTGTTTTGGAGGATATTTATCAACCACATAATGCAAGTGCTGTTTTAAGAACCTGCGATTGTTTTGGAATTCAAGATGTTCACATTATAGAAAACAAAAATAAATACGATGTGAATCCAGATGTTGCTCTCGGTTCATCGAAGTGGCTGACAATGATAAAACATAATGAAAATGAAGAAAACACGATAGAAACTTTTAATAAATTAAAAAACCAGGGATATAAAATTGTTGCAACAAGTCCGCACAAAGATCAATTTATGCTTGACGAACTACCGCTTGATCAGAAAACCGCACTTGTTTTCGGTACCGAATTGAAAGGTTTGTCGGATGTTGCTTTGGAAAATTCCGATTATTTTGTAAAAATCCCTATGTATGGTTTTACCGAAAGTTTTAATATTTCTGTTTCTGCTGCCTTAAGTCTTCATTATTTGACAGAAAAATTAAGAAAATCAGAAATTAACTGGCAGCTTCCTGAAGATGAGATATTGGATATTAAGCTTGATTGGGTAAGAAATGTTATCAAACATCCTGATTTGATTGAAAAGGATTTTTTTCGTAAAAAAAATTTTGAATTACCTTTGCCACAATGAAAAAAAAGACAATCGCATTTCAAACATTTGGTTGTAAATTAAACATTTCCGAGTCTTCGACAATTTCACGTGAATTTGTTGAGAATGGATTTGAATTAGTTCAATATAAAGATAAAGCTGATTTTTATGTAATTAATTCCTGCCTCGTTACCGCTACTGCCGAAAAGAAATGCCGTGCAGCAATCAGACAATTACACAAACGAAATCCTGAAGCAAAGATTGCTGTAATTGGTTGTTTTTCACAATTGCGATCCGATGAACTTTCAAAAATTCCCGGTGTGAATTATGTTCTTGGGAACATAGAAAAATTTGATCTTTTAAATTATCTTCGTAAAAACAAGAATGAAACTGAAATTCAAACATCCGGCTTGAAAACTGATAAAACATTCAATCCCTCATATTCCACTGAAGGCCATACACGATCCTTTTTTAAAGTTCAGGATGGTTGCGACTATTTCTGTACATATTGCACAATTCCTTTTGCAAGAGGACGTAGCAGAAGCGACACAATTGAAAATACGATTAAAGTAGCTAAAGAAATCGGGAAAACCGATTTTAAGGAAATTATTCTGACAGGTGTAAATATCGGTGATTTTGGAAAAAATAATAATGAGACCTTCCTTGATCTGATCAAACAACTTGATAAAGTTAACGGCATTGAACGCATCAGAATTTCTTCAATTGAACCTGAACTTTTTACCGATGAAATAATAGAATTTATTGCTTCTTCCAAAAAGATACTTCCTCATTTTCACATTCCTTTGCAAGCCGGATCGGATAAAATTCTGAAAGCAATGAAGCGGAAATATAATAGAGAATTGTTTTCGGAACGAGTGAAAAAAATCAAACAATTAATTCCTGATGCTTGCATTGCAATTGATGTAATCGTTGGATTTCCGGGCGAAACCGAGGAAGATTTTGCTGATTCATATAAATTTATAGAAGAAACCCATATTTCATATATTCATGTTTTTTCTTATTCCGACAGGCCTGATACGCTATCTTTGAAAATGAAAAACAAAGTTTCAAGTAGCGAGAAAAAACAAAGAAGCAAGGATTTACATTTATTATCAGAAAAAATGAAACTTTCGTTTTATAAACAAAATATTAATAAAAAAGCAAAAGTCCTTTTTGAGTCTGACTGTAAAGAAGATTTTCTTTTTGGCTATACAGAAAATTATATCAGGGTTAAAACCAAACAAAACAATAATTTAATAAATGAAATTATCGATGTCCGTTTAAAAAAAATTGATACGGACGGTGTTTTCATAGTTGAGTTCTTATAAATGCTAAAATAAATATTCTAAACGCAGAGTCGCAAAGGCGCAGAGAAAAACATTGCTAGATTCTTAAATAACTGAAAAAAAAATCTCTGCATCTCAGCGTCTCAGCGTTCAATCAAACAAATGTTCTAAACGTATAACGAAAATATAAACAGATGAGATATTCAATCATTCAATCATTCAAGCATTAATTATGTATCCAAAATTCAGTGACATGATAAATGATTTGTTAGGAACAAACATTAACCTTCCTATACAAACTTATGGATTTTTTGTTGCTCTTGCATTTTTAACAGGTGGAGTAATAATGCATTTTGAATTGAAGAGGAGAGAAAAAACAGGTCAATTATCCTCTTTTAATAAGAAATTTCTGAAAGGAAAACCCGCAAGTACTACTGATTTAATTGTTTCGGCAATTATTGGTTTTATTATTGGTTTTAAATTAATTGGAGCCTTCTTTGACTATAGTTTTTTTGCCAACAACCCTCAGGAGTACATTTTTTCGGGAGACGGGAATTTATTAGGAGGAATTCTTTTTGCAGCAATTTCGGCTTATTTAAAATATAGAAGCAAAGAAAAAGAAAAACTTGAAAAACCGGTTTGGGTTGAAGAAACAGTTCATCCTTATCAACTTACCGGGAATATAATTGTAATTGCCGCTTTTTTCGGGATTCTTGGAGCAAAAGTATTTGACATGGTCGAGCATTTGAGCGACCTGATAAACGACCCAATTGGTACTATATTTTCATTTAGTGGTTTATCATTTTATGGAGGATTTATTTTTGCCGCTTTTGCAGTTTCAATTTATGCCGAACGAAATAAAATTCCCTGGCCGATAATTGCAGATGTTGTTGCTCCTGCACTCATTTTAGCTTATGGAATCGGACGTATTGGCTGCCAGATGTCAGGTGATGGATGTTGGGGCGTACCTAATCTTGAGCCAAAACCCGAATGGCTTGGCTTTTTACCCGATTGGATGTGGTCGTTTAATTATCCGCATAATGTTATTAACGAAGGCGTTCCCTTAAGTAATTGCTCAGGGAGTCATTGTTTTGTTCTTGATAAGCCTGTCTTCCCTACCCCATTTTATGAGACAAGTATGGCTGTTGTTATTTTTCTTGTTTTATGGTTTCTTAGAAAAAAAATGCGAATTCCGGGTTTAGTATTTTCACTTTATTTAATCCTAAACGGAATTGAACGCTTTGTAATTGAAAAGATAAGAATTAATATTAAATATGATTTCCTTGGCATTAAAGTTACTCAGGCTGAAATAATTGCAATTTGTTTAGTGATACTAGGAATTCTTAGTGTTTTATATTTTCGATATCGAAATAGGAAGTTGGTGAAAGCTAAGGAGTAGAGTTTAATCACGGGGTGACTTGAAGTCACCCCGTGACTATCTGGAATTCGAAGCGAGGATGGCATTCCTTTTGAGTCTCTGGGTTTTTTGGGTTTCCAATCCTGAGATATCAACCTAAGAATACAAAGCGACTTTCAATTTTTTTCATTGCTTCATCATAGTCAATACCAATTGCTGTTCCCGCATCAACGGCATAAATCCTATCTACAATTTCCTTCTCCCATGCAGAACTAAAATCTTCAGAATTCAAAGATATGTTATCAAGAAAAAGAAGAAATCTGACTATTTCTAAACGTTCTATCTTGGCCAATTAAATTAATTCAGTAGTTAAATCTTCAATATTTCGTTGCACTTTTTTCATTTTTCTTTACATTTTTTCAACACATTAATTCATTCATAAGTACAAATGTAATATTATTATTTTTTTAGTGAAGTTAGAATTTGATTATCAAAAAAAATGAAAAATTTGAAAGTTAGTTGCTCCTAATTTTTCATTCTCAATTGTCCCTTGGATTAAGGATTCCATCTTTTAAATAGTCAATTACAAAAGTCAAAACGCAACCAAATCACTCAAAGTTCCATCAATAGAATATAAATGGAATGAAATAATGAGTAAAAACTTAAAATTCTGTATTTATTTATTTGTTATCTGTCTCACTTTTTTGTCTTGTAGAAAGATTGATAATAATGAATTACACCAGGATACAAACAACAATTTTGTATCGGGTGAAATCAATGTTGCTTTCACGGAAGATACTAAGCTAAGTGATGCATTTAATTTAGTTGACTCCCTTAATTTAGAGATCAGAAAAATATGGGGGCAAACTTATGTTTCGAAATTGCCTACCGATAGTATTACCTTTATTTCATCTTATCTTCACTCAAAAAATTATATTGAAGACGAAGGAATATTTTTTGATGATGAATTAAATGGAACTAAAGTTTCCTGTACTTTGGTTGATGTTGATAGAAATATTTTTTCAGACTGGGAAAAAAGTATAGAAACCTTACAGTTAATTGAACTACCTTGTGTTATAGTTTTTTATCTAAAAACTCCAATTGATTCTGAAAAATATTGGATTGAAAAATTCAAAGAATATCAAATAGTAAAATGGGCTGCCTTAAATGATATTAGAGTTATTGAAACAGGTCCTTAATTTCAGAGCTCAGATTTTTTTATTATTCTAATAAAAAAAATCGCAAATCATAGTTTTAAAACATTAATCAAATCTGGAGTGTCCATCCATACGGACTTGTTCCGCTTCGTAAGGATTTCCTTCGGTCACTGGAATGATGGAGTATTGGAAAAAACCTCACAATATCAGGTAATTAACATTTCCAATATTCCACTACTCCATTACTCCAAAAAACAATTTACTATTTCATTTTGTGTATGATTTTAATATACATCAAAATTACTGAGTTCTGAAAACAATTTAATCCTAATAATATCATTATATTTGCTTTATAATCTAAAGGAAATAAAAAGGGATGTTGTTATCTGAAAAATGTTTTATGAATATAATATAAAACCTATTTCCCGCAGATTACGCTGATCTTCGCTGATGGATTTTCTGTGTTTATCTGCGTTATCTGCGGGAAATAAATATAAACACATGAATAAAATCAAATCGGAAACTTATGATATTTTCTTTGCAGAGAAGCATTTTTCGCAAATTGAAAACTTTCTGCAAAATACCGATTATCAGTCTGCTAAAAAAATTATTCTTGTTGATGAAAACACTAAGTGTTTTTGTCTCCCCGAATTATTGAAAAATGTTAAAAGTCTTCAAACATCTCAAATAATTGAAATTAAAAGTGGTGAAAAGCATAAAACTATTTATGATTGCAGGTTAGTTTGGGATAAATTAATTCAATTAAAAGCCGGCCGTGATTCTATCGTGATCAATCTTGGAGGCGGAATGTTGTCAGATTTGGGCGGATTTGTTTCTTCAACTTTTAAACGCGGCATTCCATATATTAATATTCCAACCACCTTACTTGCAATGGTTGATGCTTCGGTTGGCGGAAAAACTGCTGTCAATTTTAGTGAATTAAAAAATCAAATCGGAGTATTTTCAAATCCAAGGGCGGTTTTTATCATCCCTGAATTTTTAAAAAATCTCCCTGAAAATCAATTATTGTCAGGTTATGCTGAAGTTATTAAACATGCATTAATTGCTGATAAAAAATATTGGGTAACAATAAAAAATACTAATATTTTATCCGGTACAAAATTTATGGATTTAATTATTCCATCAATTGAAATTAAAAACAAAATTGTTGGTCTCGATCCTTTTGAAAAAGGTGATAGGAAAAAACTCAATTTCGGCCATACTTTTGGGCATGCTTTCGAGACAATTTCTCATAAACAAGATAAAGCATTACTTCATGGCGAAGCAATTGCTATGGGAATGATTTGCGAGGTATTTATTTCACATAAAATTGCAGGACTCAGTCAGGGTGAATTACAAGAAATTATTTCTCATATCTTGAAGCACTTCAAACTTTATATTATTCAAAAACAACAATTTAACACATTAATTGAAATAATGTCACACGATAAAAAAAACTCAAGGGATGAAATAAATTTCACTTTATTAAATTCTATCGGACAATCAGAATTTAATAGAACTTGCAAAACAAGCCTTATTCTTGAGACCTTAGATTTCTATAATAATTTATCATAACGAAATTTATGTTTTATAAAAACAAGTTGTTATGATAACAAAGAATTCCTTTAATTTTGCGTTTTTTAGCGTGCTTAGCGGTTAATAAAATAAAAGCCATGACAGAAAATAGAATAAACTCAATAATTGTCGGCAAGCCCCAAAAACCCATAAAAACGAGTATTTCTCTCCCTGCTTCAAAAAGCATTAGCAATCGTTTATTAATTATTAAAGAATTATCCGGTAAAGATTTAAATATACTAAATATCTCAAAATCGGATGACACTACACTTCTTAATGATCTGTTATTAAAAATAAAAGAAACTACTGTTTCTGAATCGTCAGATAATACAGTTGAATTAGATACCAAAAATGTCGGAACTATAATGAGGTTTTTAACTTCGTTTTTAGCAATCCGGCCAGGAAATTGGATGTTAACAGGAAATGAAAGAATGAAATCACGTCCAATCGGGGAACTTGTTGATTCTCTTCGATCAATCGGTGCTGACATTTCTTATCTCGAAAATATCGGCTTCCCTCCCCTGCTGATTAAAGGAAAAAATCTTCAGGGTGGAGTTATTGAAATTAATGCCGAACTCAGTAGCCAATTCATAAGTTCATTATTATTAATAGCTCCAAAATTAAAAAACGGTTTAATAATTAAGGTAAATGGAAAGATCAGCTCTGCTCCTTATATTGAAATGACCATAAAAATTTTGGGAAATTTTGGAATAAATATTTCACGTTTTGAAAACAAAATTGAAATTAGAAATCAAAATTATTTTCCACAAAATTATGAAGTTGAAGCAGATTGGAGTGCAGCATCTTATTGGTATGAGATTGTAGCATTATCGAACAAGGCAGAAATTTTCCTGACCGGTTTGAAAAAAAACAGCCTTCAGGGTGATTCACGGCTTGCTGAAATTTTTAAATATCTTGGCGTTGAAACTAAATATCTTGAAAAAGGAATTTTGTTAAAAAAGAAAAATAAATTTTTTAAGAACATAAAAATTGACTTTAATGATATTCCCGACCTTGCCCCTGCCATAATCGTAAGTTGTGCAGGACTTGGAATTAAAGGAAAATTCGCGGGAATGAAAAATCTGAAAATAAAAGAATCGGATCGAATTTTTGCAATAAAAACAGAATTAAAAAAAATTGGATTTGATTTAAATGAAACGATCAAAAATAAGGAATGGGTTTTAAAACTATCATCAGATAATGATGTTATAAATCAAGTGAATAATATTGTTTTTGAAACTTATGACGATCATAGGATAGCAATGGCTTATGCTCCGCTTTCCATTCTTTATAATTCTGTTACGATTATTAATCCGAATGTTGTCGAAAAATCCTATCCAAATTTTTGGGATCATCTTAAAAAAGCGGGATTTACAATATTTTAGATTTATGATTGGAAACCAAAAGATTATAAATTATTCAAGCTATATTCTTGGATACTATCATTTTTTTTGAACCATTTAAGACATATAAGAACATATAAAAAAAAAATCTTATTTTTGCTTAAATTTAAATCAAAACAGACCGATGATAGTTGATGCGTTTATCCCGTGCTTTATTGACCAGATATATCCCGAAACTGCTTTTAACATGATCAAGATTCTCGAAAAGCTCAATGTTTCTGTTCATTATAACACCGAACAGACATGTTGCGGCCAAATGGCTTTCAATAGCGGATTTTGGGAAGAAGCTAAAGAAATTGGTGAGAAATTTATTACGGATTTCCAAAACGACAGGCCTGTTGTGGGTCCATCTGCTTCATGTGTCGGCATGGTCAGAAATCATTATCCAAAACTTTTTCATAATACGGCTTTACATAACGAATCAAATCAATTAACAAAAAATATTTATGAATTTACTGATTTTCTGGTAAATGTATTAAAGGTTGAAGATATCGGAGCGAGTTTTAATGCTAAAGTAACTTATCATGATTCATGCGCGGCATTACGAGAATATGGCATAAAAGATGAGCCGAGAAAATTATTGCGACGTGTTAAAGGCCTTGAATTAATTGAGATGAAAGACACAGATGTGTGTTGCGGATTTGGAGGGACATTTTCAGTGAAACATGAACCCATTTCAACTGCTATGGCTCAGCAAAAAGTTGAAAACGCTCTTGATACAGGTGCAGAATACATTGTTTCAACCGATTCTTCCTGTCTGATGCATCATCATGGATACATTAAAAAACATAAACTTCCTCTCAAAGTCATTCATATTATTGATGTTCTTGCTTCGGGATGGGAGTAAAAACATATTTAAAATGAAAAAACTTCTAATTTTTAGCTTTTCAATATTTCTTTTTTGGGGAGCATTGGCACAAAATGTGTCATTTACAAATGATCTGAAAGTATTGATAAATTCATCAGATCAGGAAAATAACTTTATTAGAATTAATATAATTTTACGCGAAAAGGCAAACATTTCCGAGCTTAAAAGCAATTTTTTTAGAAAGTCAATTCCCATAAATATCAGGGCAAAAAAAGTTCTGAGTATTTTGACTAAAACTGCTGAAAACACTCAATCGGATATAATTAAAGATATTATAACGTTTGATAAAGAATTCTCCGACTCATACATAAACCTCGAACAATTTTGGATTGTCAATATGATTGTTGTTTCGGCTAAACCTTCGTTAATTCATCATTTATCGAAAAGAAAAGACATTGAGTTGATTGAATTAACAAATAGCCGGCTTGTGTATCCTATAAAGCCGTTAAAATCAGATAAAACTACTGTTAAATCTCCAGGAGGTATCGAACCCGGATTGATCGCAATTAATGCTCCTGCCTTATGGAAAATGGGTTATACAGGCAGAGGCCGTATTTCATACAGCATTGATACAGGTGTCTGGCCAGAACATCCCGCAATTGGTGAGCGTTTTTTGGCTCATTATTTCCCAATCTCACAATGCTTTTATCCTTACGATAGTGAAATTCCTATAGATAAACCCGGGAGCCATGGAACTCATACACTTGGAACCACACTTGGCCTTGAAAAAGAAACTAACGACACTATCGGTGTTGCGTTTAATGCGTATTGGATTGTATCCGATCCGGTTGCAACAAGTATGGCCACAGTTAAACCTTTATCAGATTTTATGTACGCTTTTCAATGGGCATTAAACCCGGATGGTGATACTGCGACAACTTTTGATATTCCCGATGCCATCAATAATTCATGGGGTTATACAAGTCCCGGCGATACTGCCCTCTGCGACAGTTATGTTAGCGATGTTTTTACTGCTCTTGAAGCAGCCGGGATTGCAAATATCTTTTCTGCAGGAAATGACGGCCCCGCACCAAACACAATTTCCGAACCTCATCATATAAATACAGGATTAGTAAATTCATTTACAGTCGGGAGCATTAGCCCTCACGACACCACTTACCAGATAAGTGGTTTCTCAAGCCGTGGCCCAACAAACTGCCCCGGCTCCGGCTCTCTGAAAATCAAGCCGGAAGTTGTTGCTCCGGGTCAGGATATTCGTTCTGCCTCATTGCAATCGGGATATAGTGTCAAGTCAGGTACTTCGATGGCTGCTCCACACACTACAGGAGCTGTATTATTATTAAAAGAAGCTTTTCCATTCTTGCCCGGCGAAGAAATATTATTGGCATTATATTATTCCGCCAAAGACCTTGGAGATGCCAGCGAAGATAATACTTATGGAACCGGATTAATTGATGTATTGGGAGCATTCAATTATTTATTGCAATTCTATACTCCTATTGCACCCGTTTCAAATGATTTTGATATTGCAATTAATAAAATCACCTATCCAAATACAACTTATATCTGTGATCCTAAAACATCTCCACAGATTGAAATAATTAATTATGGTGATAATAATATTACTACTGCAAAATTTGAATATTGGTTCAATGGCGAGGATACTTTGAGTTGGGATTGGAGTGGGAATCTGGCTTCAATGCAATCTGAAACAATTACTTTACCTGAAATAAGCACGATGCAATATGGTGATCGTGAATTAATTATTAAAGTTATGCTTGATGAAAGTATAACGGAATTTGACGAAATAAATAACAGAAGAGTTGCCCGTTTTAATATCAGAAGAAAAATTGAAATACCATTTTTTGAAGATTTTGAATCATACTCACTTCAAAATTCTCCCTGGCTTATTTTAAATCCTGATAATAAAAGAACCTGGGACACAATCAGCACAGGAGGACTGGAAAATAGCAGTTTATCCGTATTTATGGAATTTTTTGCAAATCCTTTCGGTAAAGGTGTAATTGATGAGATGATCAGCCCTGTTTTGAAAATAGCTGACACCGGAAAAATTATCCTGAGTTTTGATATGGCTTATCAATTATCACACCCTCAGTTTGCAGACACCTTAAAAATATTTGCTTCAACAGATTGTGGCCTTTCGTTTCCTTATTTATTATATGAAAAAGGAGGTGCTGATCTAACAACCAATGATACTCTTTTTGAAAAATTTATCCCCTCTGATTCCAGCCATTGGAGAAAAGAAAAAATTGATATGTCAGAATTTACCGGACAAGGAGGAATATTGATTAAATTTCAGGGAATAAATGAAATAGGTAATAATTTATTTATTGATAACATTTTGCTTAATTTTGAAAATGCACCTTTTTCAATACCTGAATTGGAAAATCACAAAATAATATTCTATCCAAATCCTGCGAACAGTTATATTTTTATTGAATATTCTGATTATCAAAATGAAAGTAATATTGAAATTAATGTTTTCGACATATTAGGAAACTGTATTATTAATGATAAACTTCAGGCCGGAAAAAGCTTTCATAAAATTAACATAAGTTATCTGAAAAAAGGATTATACATAATTAAACTTAAATACTCAAATGATACTAAGCATTTTAAATTTATGAAAAATTAATTATTTTGATTATATCTTAGTATCCTTAAAATTTCACAAATGGTAATCTACAAATTTAATATTGCTAAAGGGGGCTTAGACTCTGCTACTTGAAATTATATATAGGGTCTAGGCCCCTATTCACAGAAATAAAAACATTAAGAAGCATCCATGGCAAGCATTAAATTAAATAACATAGAACTTTATTATCAGGTTGAAGGAAAGGGAAATCCATTGCTACTTATTGCCGGCTTGGGAAGCGACTCACAAAGTTGGGTACCAATCCTGCCGGAACTTTTGAAATATTTCACAATAATAACTCCCGACAATAGAGGGGTTGGTAGAACAAAATCTAATAATACAGAATTTAGCATTCAGCAAATAGCTGATGATTGCATAGCACTTATAAAACATTTGGGATATTCATCAGTCAATTTGCTGGGGCATTCAATGGGAGGTTTTGTTGCCCAGGATATTGCAATTCGTTATCCTGAATATGTCTCCAATTTGATTTTGGCAAGCACATCAAGCATTGATTCTAAACGAAATAACGCATTATTCAATGATTGGGTTTCTTTCCTGGAATCCGGAATGGACTTAAAACTCTGGTTTAGAAATATTTTTTATTGGTTATTTACAAAAGATTTCTTTAAAAATGAAAAATTGTTAGACGAAACAATTCATTATGCAATTGAATATCCATACCCTCAAAATAAAAATGATTTTAAAAATCAGGTTAAGGCTATTTCAGAATTTGACTGTCAAAAACAACTCTCTGAAATAAGTTCAAAAACAATGGTTATCAATGGAAAAGAGGACATTCTATTTCCTCCTGAGGAAAGTAAAAAATCATTACAGATGATCAATGGAGCCAAATTTTCTGTTATAGAAAATTCAGCTCATTCAATATTTATTGAAGAGCCAAAAGCGTTTACCGATTGTGTTTTGAATTTTTTAAAAAAGTAAAAACACAAGATATTTTATAGACAATATGATTTATAATAAACCGCCAAAACCGCAAAGAAACGCAAAAATTTTTGCGGTTTTTAGCGTATTTTGCGGTTAATAGAAAAAACTATAATGAAAAACTACTTCACCCAGATTGCTTCCGAACTCGGAATCACAGCAAAACAAGTTCAAAATACAATAATATTATTCGAAGAAGGAGCAACTATTCCTTTTATTGCGCGCTATCGCAAAGAAAGAACCGATAGTCTTGATGAAGTCCAAATTACAAAGATCAGGGACAGGATCACTCAATTACAAGATTTGGATAAACGTCGCGAAAGCATTATCGAATCAATAAAAGAACAGGAAAAACTTACTGAAGAGCTTGAAAAACTAATCCTTGAAGCACAAACACTTTCTGAGCTTGAAGACATTTATCTTCCTTACAAACCAAAAAGAAAGACCCGTGCAAGTATCGCAAAATCAAAAGGGCTTGAACCGCTTGCAAAAATGATAATGTCGCAAAATTATTTTGATATTGAAGAAAAAGCATATACATTTATTGATAAAGAAAAAGAAGTAAACTCGGTAGAAGAAGCAATTGCGGGAGCAAGTGATATTATTGCCGAATGGATAAGCGAAAATAAATCAGTTCGAGCACGCACCCGAAGATTCTTTGAACGTGAAGCTGTTATTACTTCAAAAATTTCTAAAGGAAAAGACGAAGAAGGGATAAAATATAAAACCTATTTCGATTGGGAGGAAGCATTGATGCATTCTCCATCACATCGTATTCTGGCAATGTTCAGGGGCGAAAAAGAAGGTTTTCTGAAGGTAAAGATTAAAATTCCGGAAGAAAAAACACTTGAAAGTATAGAAAGAATTTATATTAAATCAAATAATCAATGTGCTGAGATAATTGTGAAAGCAATTAAAGATTCATACAAAAGACTGATATTTCCTTCATTAGAAGCCGAAATCAGGGCAAAAGTCAAAGAAAAAGCCGACCAGGAAGCAATTAAAGTTTTTGCCGAAAACCTTCGACAACTTTTACTCGCACCTCCACTTAGCGGAAAAAATGTTCTTGCAATTGATCCCGGATTCCGAACGGGTTGCAAAATTGTTTGTTTAGATAAACAGGGCAAACTTCTTCATAATGAAAACATTTATCCTCATCCACCTCAACGCGAAAGCAAGCAGGCGATGCACAAAATTCTCAGCCTTGTTAATGCTTATAAAATTGAGGCCATCGCCATAGGAAATGGAACAGCAGGCCGTGAAACCGAAAATCTTATTAAGAGAATTAAATTTGAAAAGAAGTTAATTGCCGTGATGGTAAACGAAAGTGGAGCAAGCATTTACTCGGCTTCATCTGTTGGCCGTGAAGAATTTCCGGATTACGATGTTACGGTTCGGGGAACGGTTTCAATCGGCCGCCGCCTGATGGACCCTCTTGCCGAACTTGTTAAAATTGAGCCAAAATCCATTGGTGTCGGGCAATATCAACATGATGTAAATCAAACTGCCCTCCAACAAAGCCTTGAAGATGTTGTAGTGAGTTGTGTGAATTCGGTTGGTGTAAATGTAAATACAGCAAGCAAACAATTACTCACACATGTTTCCGGTTTGGGCCCTGTTTTAGCAAAAAATATTCTTGATTACCTAAATAAAAACGGAGCTTTCAAATCAAGAGCAGAGTTAAAAGATGTTCCTCGCTTCGGTAACAAAGCTTTTGAACTTGCCGCAGGCTTTTTGCGTATCCCAAACTCTGACAATCCTCTCGATAATAGCGCCGTACATCCTGAATCATATTCTGTTGTAGAAAAAATGGCGAAAAAATCAGGAACTTCTATTAAGAATTTAATTGAAAATAATGAATTAAGAAATAAGATAAATCCTGTTGATTTTATAACTGAAAAAACCGGTCTTCCTACTCTAAAAGATATTCTGGACGAACTTTCTAAACCCGGCCGTGACCCAAGAAAAAAATTCGCTTTTTTTGAGTTTACCGAAGGTGTTAACAGCATAAAAGATTTGAAAGCAGGAATGGTACTTTCAGGAATAGTAACGAATATTACTGCTTTTGGTGCATTTGTCGATATTGGAGTTCATCAGGATGGTTTGGTTCATATTAGCTGCCTTGCCAACGAGTTTATCAGTGACCCGAATGATATTGTAAAAATCAATCAAAAAGTTGATGTTAAAGTTCTTGAAGTAGATATCGAAAGAAAACGAATTCAGTTGTCAATGAAGGAATGCTAACAATGCGAGAATGATTGAATGAGAGAATGAGTGAATACGTAAACAAGTTTCGAGTTTCAGACAGGACTGTTCAATCCTATTAAATTTATGTACTTCAATTTAAACTTTTCTCTGTGTAACTTCGTGCTTCTCGGTGTTACTCTGTGGTATAGCTATTACACAAAGTCTCTCAAAGGATACTCAAAGTTTCACAAAGAAAACTATATTTTTATATTATAAGAAGTTATTATAGAATTGAAATAGCCCTGGGTTTTCAGGTTTCTTGTTTCTTGTTCCTTGTTTTTTGTTTCAATTTTTCCGCTTTGGATAAAAGTTACAGCAGACAGGCAGGTTTCGAGTTTCCATTACTCCAAAACTCCAACACTCCATCACTCCAATACTCCATTCTCCAATTATCCGGAAAAATTATCTCCTTCCTAATAAAATTAAAATAATTACGTTTGAAAATCATAATTTATTACTTATGCGAATTTTTATTCTTTTCTTATTATTAATTATTTTTACTTCCGGCCAAAGCTATTCTCAAAGAATTAAAGGAGCCGTAATAGCAGGTTTTAATGCAACACAAGTGGATGGTGATAAGGCTTTCGGTTATAATAAGCTGGGCTTTAATGTTGGTGCTGCTGCTATAATCCCATTTAAGAAAAAATGGTCAATCAGCCTTGAAAATATTTTCTCACAAAAAGGTTCACACCGCGGTGAAATTTATATTGACCCTGATGAAAGTGGTTCTTATACATTAAGATTAAATTATGTTGAAGTTCCTGTATTAGTTCACTATACCGATAAAAAAATTATAACTGTCGGAACCGGTTTCTCATGGGGGAGTTTGGTTGGAGCAAAAGAATGGGAACATGGCTACCGTACAGAAACATCACCTGATCATGGGCCTTACGATAAAAACGATTTTTCGTGGTTAGCTGATGTTCGTTTCAAGATTTGGAAAAGACTAAAATTTAATTTCAGATTTTCTTATTCAATTGCAAAAATTCGTACAAGAATATTTAGCGATGGGGAAAGAAAACAATATAATAATGTTCTTAGTTTTAGATTACTATACATTTTCAATGAGCAAATTTCTGAAAATGCTTTACCCGGGAAATAATTCGGCAATCGGCAGTCAACAGTTGGCAGTCGGTTTTCAATAACCGGCAGTCAACAAACTGACCCCTTAAAACTTTCAGGGAAGAACTGAAGACTGTGGACTGTGAACTGAAGACTGATAACTGAAGACCGATAATGTTCAAAACCAAAACTTTGATAAAAAAACAACGTTTTAAAAGACATAATGGACAAATCAGCAGATTATTTTATTAAAAAGTTAAACTTACAGAAACATCCTGAAGGAGGTTACTTTAAAGAAGTTTACCGCTCCGAAGAAGCAATTAATTCAAATGCTCTTCCAAAAAATTTTGATGGGGAACGTAACATATCTACCTCAATTTATTTTCTTTTGAAAAGTGATGATTTCTCATCTTTTCATAAAATAAAATCCGATGAAATTTGGCATTTCTATTACGGTAGTCCGCTAACAATTTTTGCAATTATTAATGGGAAAATAGAAAAACTACTTCTTGGTAATAATCCGGAGAATGGAGAAAGTTTTCAACAAATTGTTCCCCAAAACTCGTGGTTTTCTGCCTGTGTCAATGAACCTAACTCATTTTCATTAGTTGGATGCACAGTTGCACCAGGATTTGATTTTAATGACCTTGAATTAGCCACTAGAAAAGAATTACTTGAGTCCTACCCTTTACTAATTGAAGAAATTACTAAGTTCACAAGAGAATAAAAAAAATTATAATTAGTTCAATTATATGTTAAAAATTATAAAAAAAAACAGATTATATGGTCATTATTTAAAAACTATGCTAAATTTGCAGGTGTTTAATAGAAATATCCTTTTGTGTAGATATTTGAATAATTTGAAATAATATTGTTAAACTTTTAAAAACTAAAACTTATGAAAAATTTATTTATGCTTATTTTAACTGTATTGTTGGGAATTGGTCTCCACGCCCAACAAGTTCAGCGTGACATGGTCATAGTTGAAGGTGGAACCGGATTTTGGTGAGGCTACTGCCCGGGTGCTGCACTTGGAGTAGTTGAACTCATAGAAAATGGTCATAATGTCGCAGTTATTGAAAATCACAATGGCGACTCACTGGCCAACACTTATTCTAATGCCAGAAATAGTTATTATGGAATTTCCGGTTATCCCACTGTCTTCTTCGATGGTGTTTTATCAGTTGTCGGGGGAAGTGGTTCCTCCAGTATGTATAGCAATTATGTGCCAAAAGTCAATCAAAGAAATAATGTTATGTCAGACTTTACGATTGATGTCGATTTTGATGTAGCAGATGGTGATTACACTACTACCATTGTTGTTGACAATGTTGGTGGAAATACAGCTTCAAACCTTGTACTTCAGGTCGTGATAACAGAATCCAATCTTCCGATTGTTTGGGGCCTTACACAGGTACAGGATTTTGCAGACAGATTAATGGTACCAAATCAAAACGGCACACCTCTTGACTTTTCAGGAGGCTCTACTCAAACTGTTGAACTTGACTTCTCAACCGGATCCTGGTGGGCCATTGAACATTGCGAAATAATTGCATTTGTTCAGAATAACTCTACTAAAGAAATTTTACAAGGGACGAAAAAATCAATGGCAACACCGTTATTTAACCTTGATGTTGCAATAGTAGATATATTGAACCTTCCTGAAATTGGCAGTTGTAATGATTTTATAACCCCCGGTGTGGAATTTAAAAATTACGGAGCAGAAGTTTTAACAAGCCTTAATGTTAATTACAGTGTAAATGGCGGTGACGTAATGACCGTACCATGGACGGGTAGCCTTGAATTTCTTGAAGCTGTTTCAGTACAGGAACTTCTTGAGATAACTTTTATTCCTGAAGAGGTAAGTATCATTGAAATGTACTTATCAGATCCTAATGGTGGTGTTGATGAAAATCCGAATAACGATGCAATGTCTGAAGAAATCACAACAGCGCCAGTTACAGGAACTACAGTTCAGGTAATTTTGAAAACCGATAATTATCCTGAACAAACATCATTCGAATTCCGTAATTCAGCAGGTGAAGTTTTATACCAGGAAGGCCCATTCACGCAGGCAAATCATTTATATAATATGTATTTTGATTTCCCATATTCTGATTGCTACCAATTTGAAATTTTTGACACAGGTGGAAATGGTATTACGGGAAACGGTTTCTTTACATTACGTTCAAACAATGTAACTTTTTACTCCGGCGGAGATTTTGAATATTCACAAATTATTGAATTCATCGTTGATGGTGAAGACCCTGGCCAGACAATTGCAATTGAGCCTGGTTTCCAATTCAAATCAACCTATTTTGAGCCTACTGAACCAGACATGTTTACCATTTGTACTGATATTTTAGAAAGCATTGATTATGTAAGAAACAGTGAAGGGGCTATGTTAAGAAAAATTGGGCCAAACTGGGTAAATGGTATTGGCGACTGGATTGCAACCGAAGGTTATTTATTCAAAGCTGTTGATGTTGCATCATTTGTAATTTCCGGCACAAGACTTCCTGTAACAACTCCAATTGTTTTGGAAACCGGTTTTACTTTTGTAAGTTATCTACCGGAAGAACCAATGGATGCTATACTTGCTTTTGAAACAATTTTAACTGATAACCTGGCATACGTTAGAAATTCACTGGGTGAAATGTTAAGAAAAATTGGACCAAACTGGGTAAACGGTATTGGAAACGCTAATCCTACTGAAGGATATCTCGTTAAATTACTTGGTGAAGAAACTTTAATTTATCCTGAAAGTGGAAAATCATCAATTACTTCAACTCTTACTCCACAACATTTCATCTTTGAAGGTGGTAATGCTGCCGATCCTGTTTATACTATTTATGCTGATGGATTGGAAATTGGTGATGAAGTTGCTACTTTCGATGGGAAGAAAATGCTTGGTTCAACAGTTATTTTATCTGAGGATGTATTCGCTAACGATATTGCAATTTTCAAAACTTTGAATTCAGGAAATGGTTATGAAGTTGGTAATAAAATTTCGTTTAAAGTCTGGTCATCAGAAAATAATTCTGAAGTTTCTGCAGATTATTTATTCACAAACCCTTATGGAAATGCATATATGAATTATGAATTCCCAAATAATGATGGTGAATATAGTGTTGCACAATTCACAAAGAATTCCGGCATTACAAAGGAAACAAATATTTCAATTTATCCAAATCCTGTAAAAAACAGTTTAAATATTGATTCCAAAGAATTGATTGAAAACATTCAGGTATTTAATTATCTTGGAAGCCTTGTTTTTGAGCAAAAATTCAATAGTAATTCCGTAAAATTAAACACATCCGATTTTATTAAAGGAATGTATTTGATCCAAATCAATACAACCAATGGAATTTCAACAAAAAGATTAGTAATTCAATAAAACTTGATCTTAAACATCAAAAGAAAGCTGTCTGAACAATTTCAGGCGGCTTTTTTTATTATTATAAATCGCAAATCATAGTTTCATTAATCCTCTATTCCCTTAGATTCTCCTTTAATTTTGACATGAAATAGTCAGTATAACTTGATGAATGATCACCATGACGTTCAATAATATTGTCTTTTGCAATTTTAAATGTTGTCTGGTGGCCGGCAATATTTGAAAAATAAATGTCATACTCATGCAATTGTTCATCTACCATAATGATTTTTACAAGGTTTTCATTTATTTCATTTGCCGACAGATTAGAAAAACACACAGGGCAATAGAATTCGATTTTTTCCCCTTCAATAAATTTCAAACTTGGATGGCTTACATAAGTATAATTACCCAGATCAGGATCTAATAATAGTAAGCCCTGCTTTTTTCCTTCAATGGATTTTACTGTTACAATAATGTTTTTCCAGACTCGTAAATATGAGCGGCAATGTGGACAAAGATAATGGATTTTCATTGGTTCATGTTTCATGACTGTTAATTTTAAAATTAAAGTTTTACAAACATACACAAGTTTTTCCAAATAATCAATTATTTCAATAAAAAAAAATGCAATTAATCAATCTCAATCCCTCACGATAGCTAACTGGATCAAGAGTAAGTTTTAAAAATAGGAAAGGAAATAAGGAATATAAAGGTATATGGGTATAAGGGTTGTGTAAATAAATTTTGTTTGCAGCTTTGCATCGTAAAGAATAATGTAAAGATAAGACCGTAGAAAACAGGCTCTTTTTTCCCTATTCCACTTATTATCTGTATTTCCCCTATTCCCATTATTTCCCTTATTCCCCAATAATATTCATCAAACCTTCTTCAGCTTCCATTTCCCCTTTTTGAAAATTATCATTGCCGTTAGTGTCAGTAAAGTTTCGGAAATAATTATTGAATAAAATACTCCGTCTTCATTCATTCCAAATGTTATTGATAGAAAATATGCAAGAGGTATCTCAATCAACCAAAAACAAAAGAAATTTATTATCGTAGGAGTTACAGTATCGCCGGCCCCATTTATTGAATTTATTAAAACCATTCCAAGCCCGTAAACGAAAAAACTATAGCTAAGAATTCGCAAGCAACTTGCACCACTATCAACTACGTTTTGAGTATCAACAAACAAGCGAATAAAAAAATCAGGAAAAGCTATAAAAACAACACTCACAAGCCCTAAAAATATCATATTTATCTTTGCGGTTGCCCACACTGCGTTTTCGGCTCGTTTAGGTTTATTTGCACCCAGGTTTTGCCCGACAAGTGTTGCAGAAGCATTACTTATCCCAACTGACGGCAAAAATGCAAAAATAATAACTCTTATTCCAATTGTATATCCTGCAACAATTTCACTACCAAATACTGAAATAATTCTGACAAGAAAAACCCAACTCGAAGTTGCAATCAAAATTTGAAACATGCCCCCAAACGACAACCTTAACAACTTTAGAAGTACCTTTATATCAATAATTAAACTGTTAAGAGTAAGTATTATCCTGTGTTTACGGTTAAACAAAAGATAAAACTGAAAAACTACTGCAAGGCCACGCCCTACATTTGTAGCAATAGCTGCCCCAATAATTCCAAGCTCGGGAAATGGCCCAATTCCGAATATTAAGCAAGGATCAAGAATAATATTCAGAATATTTGCAAACCATAATACCCGCATTGAAATAGCTGCATCCCCTGAACTTCGGAAAACAGCATTGATAATAAATAAGAGCATAATAACTACATTTCCACCGAGCATTATGGATGTATAGCCTGAATAATTAGCGACTAATTCCTCTGAGGCTCCCATTAATAGCAACATCTCTGAAGAATAAATAATTCCGGGAATTGCAATAAGTAACGAAAAGGCAAATCCACAAATTATAGCCTGAAAAGCTGCTACTGAAGCACCTTTTTGATCTTTTTCGCCAATACGCCTGGCAACAATTGCGGTTGTCGCTGTGCTCAACCCAATTGCAATTGAATAAACAATAGTGATAAACGATTCAGTGATTCCAACAGTCGCAATTGCATCAGCTCCTAATTTTGAAACGAAAAATATATCGACTATTGCAAAAATCGATTCCATTAACATTTCAAGAACCATAGGAACCGAAAGTAAAAATATTGCACGCTTTAAACTTCCCTTGGTAAAATCATGTTGACTACCTGAAATTGCCTCAACAAGGTTTTTGAATAACTTTCTGGTTTTATTTTGTAAATTTGATTTCAATTTTAAACACTGATTTGTTGCAAAAATAATATTTTCGGGATATGCCGAATAAATATTGAAAACGAAAATTCCGGAAGTAAGGAAGGGATTTCCTTTCAGGAATTTGAATTAAAGGATTGTAAAGACAATGGTTTTCATCGGGCTTATTTCTTAAATTTCAAGGCAAATATAAAAACTATTTTCCTTGAAAGACTATTTTTTATGATTTTTCTAGCGATAAATATAGGATATTAACGAAATGGAGATTCCAATCGAGTAATAATAGTGTCGGGACAGTATCCTGAATACTGGATTATTGATAAAATCAAATAAAGACATTCACTCACCCACTCATCTTCACAAACTCAATATTCTTTAAGACTAACATTTTATCTAAATGTACTTTTGCTTCATACATTATTGTTCCGCCTTTAAACGACTTAGCTTGTATAAAACTTTTATACGATTCGGAATTTACATCAGGCAGTAAATTTTCAACTATCGTTGATATAAGTACTACAAGTTTTTCACTACCTTTAATAGCCATAAGAACATTATGTACAGGATTAGCTGATTTATTGACAATAGTCCAATTATAAGATTCTAAATCGATAATTACTGCATTTCTACCTACTTTTTCAAGTCTATTTCTTTCCCTCATTTTATTTTTTTAAATAAAATCAATTTCGGCTGAATAAAAAACATATTTCCCAGCCGGCTGTGTTTTCTTTTTCATTTCATGTACCCAGTTTTTTCTTCCACCACTAATTGTAATCTTCATATTAGCTTCGTACGAACGTTGTTGCACATTACAAAGTGTTGTCATTAAAACTAATGTTTTCCCAACCAAATTTGTATTGGTTCCGATTTGGGTAGAAAAAGAATCAATTTTCTCCTTTATAAAACTTCCATCGTTTAGTTTAACTAATGTTGCTGCATTTAGCCCTCTTCCTATTTCAATATTTAATTTAACCGGATCCGTCAAATATGAAAGTTCGTAACAATCAATGCTTTTTACTTTTGAATTTCTAATTATAGTCTTTTCCATTTATTTTATTTTTTAACAATTAAATTGTTTCTGTTTCGCAATACTATGGGGGAAACATTTCATTTCCCCCATTAAAAAGCTTTAACCATTAATTAAGGCTACGGAGGTGGATCTTGTTTAGGATCTACTTCTTCCGGTGGATCATCATCATCTGGATCAGGAATGTGTTTACATAAATTATGTAAATTTTCCCATAAATAAAATTTTTTCATTTTAAATAAATTTTATTGTTATGCATACTCTGTTAATAGCTTTTCTGCTTCCGCTTTAAAAAATTTAATTATTCATTGTTTTTTGCATTTTTTTTGACATTTTTTTGATCGAATTAATTTTTATTTTTTTGGCTTTTTTTGACTTTTTTTATCTGTTTTTTCATTCATTTCTTTCTCCTTTCTACCTATTAATACCAAAAATCAATTTTTGTTATCATTTTTTTTTTGAAAAACATCAAAAAAACCTCTGTAAATACCAGTGATACAGCGAGAAAAAAAAATTTCATTTTTTTCATATACAAGAAAAATAATACGTTTTTTGGCGAAAAATTTTGAAAATTTGCTTGAATTTTCAGCCCTTTTTCAAGTCAATAAAATCTTAAAATTTGATGTGTTTTTAGGGTGCTTTTTACCGATTTTTTATCAACAAATAAAAAAACAATCAGTCAGTCGGCAGTCCACAGTCGGCAGTCCGTTGACTGGAGACTGAAAACTGGAGACTTTAGACTGAAGACTGGTTAAAAAAGTCCAATCTTACACCGTTCTATGTGTAAATTACTTCGATTATATTATATTTGTGTAATTATTTTTTAAAATATGCAATTTTGACACATTTAATAAATATAAAAAACAATAAAAGAATAACAATACTTTTTTGTTTTTTGATATTAAACCAATCATTAGGCTTTTCCCAAAAACCGAATGAAGATATTTCTATAAAAAATAATGAAATCATTATTGTTGGAAATTATTTAGAAAGAGTCAGAGTATTAATGCAGGAAATGAAGTATGATAGCATTCCGTATTATTTGAACAAGTCAATTCCAGTATTTAAAACCAATAAATTATGGGAGCAATATGCGGAATGTATTTATGCTAAAGGACAATATTTCTATTATGCAAAAAGAGATGTCGATTCAACAAAATTCTATATTGATAAAGGAATTTCGGAGTGCAAAGTACATTTAGATAGCTCTAATTTGCTTGTTAATAAAATACATTTATTGTCTTCTTATCTGTTGAGGTATTTACGTGAATACGACCGTTCAATTGCCGAAACTAAAAAAGCTATTTCAAATAATCCAAATAATTCTTATGATGAAAAAAAATTGCTTTCAACATGTTATAATAATATTGCTATAAATTATGAATACAAAGTTAATTATTCGAAAGCCAAAAAATATTATAATATGGCAATCGAAAACTCACTTTCACTACATCCGGGATTTGATAAAAATATTTCAAGTTATTACAATAACATTTCGACTCTGTATAAAATAACAGGTGAATTCGATAAGTCGATGGATTATATAAAAAAAGCAATTGAAATTAACAAGAAATATAATGATGATGATTATCCAGGTATTGGAACAAATCTTATTAATTTAGGTTCCCTTTGTTCTAAATTAGGAAAATACGATGAAGCGTTTCGCCATTATTTGGAAGCTGAAAAAATTTATTTAAATAGTTTGGATTTAGAAAACGAAAGGCTTGCTGGGGTATATTTAAATATTGGGGGATGTTTTTTGATAAGAAAGAATTATGAAAAAGCAATTGAATATTATAAACATGTGATATATATTACAAAAAAGTATAAAAATCAACAGGTATCTATTGTTGTTAAGTGTTATAGCAACCTTGGAAACATATATTTTTCTATAGGCGAATATAATAAAGCACTCGAAATGTTAAATAATGGCCTAAATATTTGTAAGAAGAATGATTTTACTCCTCTAACTTCCCTTTATTCGATTACTGCGAAATGTTTTTTTAAACTTAACAGGCCGGAAGAAGCGGATGAATATTACCAAATTGCAATAAATACCCTGAAAAAAAAAGTCGAAGACAATAACTATAAATTAATTACTGTCTATTTAAATTATGGTAATTTTTGCATTCATACAGGAGAAAAAAACAAAGGTTTAAAGTATCTAAACAAAGCTCTTTCAATTGCAGAAAATAGTTTTGGATTTAAGCACCCAAGATATTCAAGTATATTATTGTCAATAGGTAAGTTTTATTTTAAGGAAGGTGATTACAGGTTTTCGTTAGATTATTATCAAAAAGCCTTGATCGGAATAATTGAAGACTTCAATGAAACTGCAATATTAAATAATCCGCAGCCTGGTTGTAAATCCTTATATGATTTTAGTTTTTTATCAATATTGAAAAAAAAAGCTACTGCATTATGGAAATTGGCAGCAGAATTGAATGAGAATGAAGAAATTAATTATTTGAAAAAATCTCTTGAAACTTTTGAACAGAGTATTGATATAATCCATAAAATCAGAATATCTTATCCTAATCAAGACAGTAAATTAGTTTTATCGGAAAAAGAAAAATCTACCTTTAATGATGCTATTCAGGTAGCAGTAGCATTATACGAATTCACCGGAAATGAATTTTATAAACGAAAATCTTTTGAATTGGCTGAAAAAAGTAAAGCAGCTTTATTGTTAGCTTCAATTCAAGACACAGATGCAAAAAAAATTGGAAATATTCCGGATTCATT
>Ga0233437_1001289_pt1 | contig 46985 bp, 38 predicted proteins | sample SI_122_August201_FD_182714 | JGI IMG/M metagenome (GOLD analysis project Ga0233437, IMG submission 182714) | Seawater microbial communities from Saanich Inlet, British Columbia, Canada - SI_122_August2016_200_MG | ecosystem: Environmental > Aquatic > Marine > Inlet | place: Canada: British... | reverse complement strand
ACAAAACGATCGTAATAATCGGCGGCAAAAAAACCTGGCTCCAGATGCGAAAAATCCTGCGCGACTCTCGTTTAACAATGGTGAGAAAGGCAATGTAATTGATGTATAAAGCTTGTTGCATTATTTTTTCCTATCGTTAGCAATTAAATCAACGAATAATTCTTCGAGTCGATTGGCTTTGTTGGTCATACTCGCGACGATGATGCCGTCATTCGATAAGCGTTGCAAAATCTCATTCATTGACACTGCCGCTGTTTTAGTCAACTCAAGCGTTAGCCCATCTTTTTGTTTGACGCAGAAATCTTCTGTTTTTATAGCAACGCCTTCCTTGATCGCTTCTTTTAAGCTTAAAACAAACGTTTCCCTTTGCATGGTGCGCAGCAAATTTTCCACGGAATCCTGTAGCAGAATTTTACCGTGATTAATGATCGCCGCATTACGACAAAGTTTCTCGGCTTCTTCAAGATAATGCGTCGTTAAAATAATGGTTTTCCCTTCAGCATTCATTTCCTCAAGAAAATCCCACATCAACCGTCTCAACTCAACATCAACACCCGCACTCGGTTCATCAAGAATCAACAACGCTGGATCATGAATCAAGCCGCGTGCAATCATCAAACGTCGCTTCATACCACCCGAAAGCGTACGCGCCATATGCCGCCGCTTCTCCCACAAACCCAACGCACGCAAATGTTTCTCTACGCGTTTTTTGGCGGTCGAACGGGGAATACCATAATAACCCGCTTGATTCAGCAAGATATCTTCAACGTTTTCAAAAATATTAAAATTAAACTCCTGCGGCACCAAGCCGATGGATAGCTTCGTTTCCAGCGAGTGCTTATAAATATCTTTCCCAAAAATCTGTACCGATCCCGAAGAAAGTGGCAACAATTGCGTGATAACATTAATGGTTGTCGATTTTCCTGCGCCATTCGCCCCAAGCAAGGCAAAAAAATCGCCCTGTTGGATATCCAGATTGATACCTTGTAGGGCTTCAAAACCATTAGGATAAATCTTTGTTAGATTTTTTATAGACAATGCGGTGCTCATGAAGATGGTAGCTCTCAAGTAAAACCTGGATTGTATCCCATATTTATGGCAAAATCTCGCCTTGTTTTCATCAAGTCTCGGTAGCTCAGCTGGATAGAGCAGCCGCCTCCTAAGCGGCAGGTCGGAGGTTCGAATCCTCTCCGGGACACCATTTTTGCAAGAAACTTGCTATTATAGAAAGTTTCCTGCAAGTCGCTCTCGCGTTAACTAAAAAAATTACCAAGATAACAGTTGAGTTCCCCCTCCAAACCAGGATAAAATCATCTTTGACGATCACTCACAACTACGAGAGACAATGAACATACTTTTTGTTTGCACTGGTAACATCTGTTTGTCGCCCGCAGCCGAAACTGTTTTGAAATTTATTATAAAAAACAACGAGTTGTCCGACAGCATTCACGTAAGCTCTCGCGGGCTGATTGACTACCATGTGGGTGAAAAAGCGGATGGTCGCATGAAGAAATATGCGCTGAAACGTGGCTATGAGATCAAGACCACCGCCAAGCAATTTGACCCAACCACTGACTTCGAACACTTTGATTACATCGTTGCGATGGATGATGACAACCTGGCTGAAATGGATAAATTAGATCCAAAAAAACAATACGCTGACAAAATCCACACCATGACCGCCTTCTCTCAAAAACCCACACATTATGACCATATCCCAGATCCGTACTATTCACCCGGCAACAAGGGCTTTGTCTTGGTGATGGATTTATTGGAAGATGCTTGCCAAGGCTTGTTTCTTGAGCTGCAAAAAAAAGCCGATGACAAGTCATGAAAACCAAAAAGATCTTTTTAACGGGTGGCGGCAGCGCGGGTCATGTGACGCCTAATATTGCCTTGATCGAACCATTGAAAAAACACGGCTGGACGATTGAATACGTAGGCACCGCCAACGGTATAGAAAAGCAACTCATTGAACCACTCAAGCTACCCTATCACACCATTACTACGGGGAAATTACGTCGTTATTTTAGCTGGCAAAACTTTACCGACCCCTTCAAGCTCTTATCGGGCATCACGAAAAGTTACTTTCTATGCTTAACCAAGAAGCCTGACGTTGTATTCTCCAAGGGCGGCTTTGTTTCCTTTCCTTTGGTGGTTGGCGCATGGCTGAACCGTATCCCGGTGATTTTACACGAATCCGACACCTCGCCAGGTCTTGCCAACAAGCTTAGCTTGCCCTTTGTAAAACACGCTTGCATTACGTTTCCCGAAAGCGCGAAATATTTCAAAAAGACAATAAAGACCCATTTAACCGGCACACCTATCCGCGCAGACATTTTACAAGGCGATCAACAACGCGGGCTAACCTTTCTCAACCTCAAGCATGACAAGCCCATCATCCTCATCATCTGTGGCTCGGTAGGCTCCACCAAGGTTAATACCGTTGTTCGGCAAGCACTAACCGCGCTTTTAGAACACTACGCGATCATTCACCTTTGTGGTAAAAATGACATTGATCCGTCGCTCAAACATCATAAAGATTATCGACAATTCGAATACCTTAACCAAGAACTCGGCGATGTGTTTGCCTGCGCTGACCTCGTTGTTTCCCGTGCTGGTGCGAACAGCCTTTATGAAATTCAAGCGTTAAAAAAGCCGTCTTTGCTCGTCCCTTTTCCCAAAATAAGAAGTCGCGGCGAACAGGTCACCAATGCGTACACCGCCAAGAACAATGGTTTTAGTGAGGTTGTTGAGGAAGACAAGTTGACGTCTGAAACACTGATTCAAACCCTTGTTGCTATGTTCTCGCATTACCAGGCTTATCAAAATAAATTAAACAAACACCCTGTGAGCGACAGCGTTACAGCGATTATCAAGCTGATCGAAACTCATGCGCCCCGTTCTGGATCCCGCGGTCAAGCCGCGGGATGACACTGAGCGCTGCGGGATGACACTGAGCGCTGCGGGATGACACTGAGCGCTGCGGGATGACGCTGAGCGGAATTCTGTCATCCCGCGGCTTGACCGCGGGATCCACACTACCCAAGCACACCCAATCACCCAATCAACGCACCACAGCATCCTTCAAAGAAGACAACTTCTTAAGATAAGGCACAAGCAAAACATTAATCACAGCCACACCAATGGTGATCGAACCAAACAACAAAAACGCATGAGCATAAATAGGGTTTGTAACGGCTGGGGCGATACCTTTAGGTGAGGTGGTATAATTCGCCATAAACTCCGTCAAAGCGCCAGCGACACCTGCAGCCAACTGCCAGATACCCATCATTAAACCTTCTAAACGCGCCGGCACCAGTTCGCCCACCATGGCAAAACCAATCGGGCCCACACATAACTCGCCTAGCGTTTGCAAAAGATAACTCAAAACAATCCACCACGAGCTCAACAAACCATGACTACCCGTGGCACCAATACCCACTGCCAAGATTAAAAAGCCGCCTCCCATTAAGAACACACCAATCGCAAACTTTGCAGGCGTTGAGATACCTCGATTATGGTAATTTAAGTACATCCACAAAAAGCTGATCAATGGGCCAAAGATAATAATAAACAGGGGATTTAACGCCGAGTAACTCGCCGTTGGAATCGCATAACCAAATAAATGTCGATCAACATTATTATGAACGAACATAATAATCGCCGAAGGCGTTAATGAGTAAAGCGCCCAAAAAGCGACAGAAATAACCGTTAACATCAAATAAACAAAGAGCTTGCTTCTATATTGTTTGGACTCCTGCATGGCTAAATAAATGACAAGCCCAACCGCCATTACACCCACAACCAATAAAATAAGATTACTGATACTGGCAAAGCGCACCAAAAAAGCCGTAATAGGCAGCGATATCGCCACCAGACAAACCCCCATCATTCGAGAGCGCTTAATCGCATCAGGACGCGTTTTAACAAACGCCATCACCTCGCCACTGTGCTTGAAATCTTTTCTATACAGCAAAAAAACAATCAAAAGCACAAATGTAAAAAAAGCACCGATAAGAAACGCACCAGAATAGCTCCCATACCTTGTTAAATAACCCGAGGCAATGGACGCACTAAAGCTACCCACATTCATACCAATATAGGCAATGGTGAAACCGCTATCGCGACGAGGATCTTTCGCGTGGTACAAGCGCCCTAGTAAAACAAACAAGCATGGCGTCATAATACCTGTCGCCACAATAAAAATGGCTAACCCCCAATACACGGCATCCACGCGCGGAATCGCTAGAATCAACATCCCGATCGTCGCCAGAATAATACTCAACCAAACAGCATAGCGATATCCAAGAAACCGCTCGCCCAAATAACCGCCGAACACCGCAAAAGCAAAAACCAAGGCATTAAAGGTCGCGCTCAGCGCAAAGGCATGGTGAACATCGAAATGCAGACGATAGGTCACATACAAGACCAATAAGGCAAACACCATGGAAAAACCGATCATGCTGAAAAGCTGAAGGAAGAACATGGAGAAAACGCCCTGCGGGTATCTTCTCTCCACCGCCGCTTCTGCCTGCATTGTTGTCATAGAACATCCTAATTATCTTGACCAACCTAGGATTATACCGACCTCGGCGCGCTTTAACAGCGAATATTCAAATGGTTACATTCATTGAACATTAAAATAACACTCGCCGCTTTATCCATAACAACCGCCGCAGCATAATCCTTGCCTATATTTAACGCATGGATTGACCGGCGGTTTTTTGTATCGTGTGAATCAAGAATAGCCGCCGGCTGATCAGGAAGCGCCTCCACCTCAAAGCTATCCAAAGGCAACGACAACCCCTTCCCCACAGCTTTAATATACGCCTCTTTGCTCGTCCATGTTTTATAAAACGCTTGTCTTCGCGCATCGCCATTGCAATGATTTATTTTTTTTGCCTCATTAGGATGAAAGAAGCGCTCAGCAAGCTGCAAATAATCGACGGCTTTGTTGGTGCGCTCAACATCAACACCCACATCGACTTGATTCATAACACCTAACAAGACCAAATCGCCCGAATGTGAGAAATTAAAACGAATAAGACTGTCGGCGAGCGCGGGTTTACCGTATTGATTTTCAACAAAACATAGCGCGTCAGGCGGCGCGCCGGCATACTTGGCAAGCACTTGACGCTTAAAACCATGGGCGAAAATAAATCGGTCGCGATCTCGGGGGAACTTGAAACGTTTCGCTCGTGCTGTTTCATCTGGAGACAAGGCTGCACTAAAAGCATTAATGTGAGACAGGCATAGACGGGTGTCTAGCTTCCAAAGGTGAAGGTCATCAGCTAAAGGGGAGGCTTGTCCCGGATGAGGTTGCCAGCACAGTGTATTCATTGGCTGCGTAGTGAGGACACATGGATACCGCGATCAAGTCGCGGTATGACAAATATCACCGTCACCCCATGGCTTAACCACCCCACTGTCATCCCGTGGCTTGACCACGGGATCCACTGTTCAATCCTGAAAAGAATAACCATACAACCGCTCATACAACAACACCTTCTCATTCGCCAAACGCAGCGCCTCACGCGACATCGTCGGCCTAACAATACGTTGATACCGCTTCGCCAATTTATCACCCGACGCGGCCGCAAGCCCCCACCAGGCATAAGCCTCGATATCATTTTTCGCAACACCTCGCCCGATAAAATACAAGGTCGCCAAATGACGCTGCGCACGCCCATAGCCTTTTTTGGCCGCCTTGGCATACCAAGCCGCCGCTATCTTATTGCTTTTAGGGACATCATACAAACCATAAAAATAAATCCGACCTAAATTGGTCATACCAAAAACAGAATGCATCGCCGCTGCTTTCTTATACCATTGCAATGCTTTTACATCAGAGACCGGCACACCTGAGCCCGTCGCGTACATATCGCCCAACAAGATCATCGCCGCAGGCTTGCCTTGTGCAGCAAGCTGCTGCACCGTCGCGGCACCCTTCGAAGCACTTGCAAAGCCAACTTGGCTCACACCCATAAGCATCACAATCATCAAAAACGCATATTTCCGCATCGCTCATCCTTAACCTTTTACAGCATTCATTGCTTATTTTGCTTGATATTATAATAAAATCAAGTATCTTAGCTCCTGAGTTGGCCAAGCAATCGCTGGTTTATTTATAAACGAGAGGAAAGTCCGGGCTCCATAGGGCAAAGTGCCAGGTAACGCCTGGGGGGCGCAAGCCTACGGCAAGTGCAACAGAAAAGATACCGCCGCTATAACGCGAGTTGTATCGGTAAGGGTGAAATGGTGCGGTAAAAGCGCACCGCGTTTCTGGTAACAGAAATGGCAAGGTAAACCCCACTTGGAGCAAAGCTAAATAGGAGTCAACGAAGTTCGCTTCACAGGTGTGCCCACACCTTGACTCGGGTAAGCTGCTGGAGCATGATGGCGACGTCATGCCTAGATGAATGATTGCTCTCGACAAAACCCGGCTTATCGGCCAGCTCACAATACCTTGCTTGACATAGGTTTCTTTTCCAAGAATACTGAAGCCAATAAACACAGAAGATGCACGCAGACATGAAACACCCCATCATCGGCATAACCACTTACGGCGTTAACAATCAGCATCGCTATGATCTGCCTTATGGTTATGTCTTTGCAACCCGGAAAGCTGGCGGCGTACCTTTATTGATTCCACCCGGTGACGATCCGAAAGATTACCTGCATTTGCTTGATGGCGTGATCTTAACCGGTGGCGGTGACATTCACCCCAAGTACTATGATGGCGTCAATCACAAGGCTATTTACAATACCAATGAAGAGCGTGATCTCAGCGAATTCAACTTTGTTAAAGCCCTCCTGAAAACCGACACCCCTATTCTAGCGATTTGCCGCGGATTACAAGTCGTCAACGTTATCGAGGGCGGCACCGTACATGAACATATACCCGTACATTACGGCGAAAAAGTCCTGCATCGCTCTTCTGAGAGAAAGCAGGTCGTACATAAAGTCGATATTCAGCCTAAAAGCTTACTGGCAAGTATCGTCAAAGACAAAACGATCAAATGTGCCTCCATGCATCATCAAAGTATCAAACACTTAGCGCCGAATCTGGTCGTCACAGCCTCTACCACCGATGGCGTGATCGAGGCCATTGAAATGCCCAGTCACGCCTGGTTTCTTGGGGTACAGTGGCATCCGGAGCTAACGGCAGCGAATGACTCGCATCAACAAGCGTTGTTTGATGCGTTGGTTCATGCTATTCATAAGCAAAAACGCTCTTAGAAACACCAAAAAACTTGCAAGCCAATCGCAGAGCTGTTAGCCTGTCCGAGAAGAATAAGTAACCACCTTATAATAAGAAGAATAAAATATGACAGAGAAGCAGTCCGAAGCGCCCGCGATAAATGACGTACCGAAAAAAAACCTCACTGAAGCTGAATATAATCAACATCTAGTTGTTGCGGGGGAGATGATCGACCGCTACGAAATACCAACCGCCGAAATGCTTCTAAAACAGGCGCTACCCTCTCATCAACTCTACCTCTCCTCTGATCTCCCTTATTTCTTTTCCCTTTGCGCAGAACAGTACATGGAGCAACATCTTGAGCCCGAAGCTCTGAGATGTCGTCTCTTTGCAAAAGAATGCGGAGGAAGCCTCGAAGACCAAGAAAGCCTAGCGCTAACACTCATGGACATAGGATTATTGAGCCTAGCATACAAAATCATGGAAAAAATCCTCCAACCAAGCAAAAGCGCAAAACATGAAATCATAAAAGCATGCGACGCGCCTTGGGCACCTTACTTAGACCGAGAAATAGCTAAAAGACTCCAACCTAAAGAAAAGCACATACACCCAGATATCACAGGCCTTATAAAATCATACTATCCACACAACGATACCAGCTCTCTCGCATCCAGAGAGGGTCTAATTTGCTTTCTATTAAGCCAACCCTTCAAATACTTAATCAACAAATGCCACCCCAAGCTTATCCCTATACTACTTTGCAATACAGCAGATGAACAGGCTGATTCACTAGCAGACTACGGCTTATCAATAGATCGCCTTAAAAATTTATTAACTTTTTTATCTGAGCGACCGATAGAGGATCTACTAGAAAATGATTGCACCGACCTGATTATTTCCGCGCTGAACGACATGGGCTCAAAAAAATTAACGCACCCGGAATTCTTAGAAACCACTGTAAAATACTGCATTGCTCGCACTATGAGCCTGACGACAACCAACAATACAGCATACCTAGAAGTCGCCAGTTACCTCATTGACAATATATTCCCACAAAACAAGCAAGCAAGGATGCAACGGTACACTGGAATGATCCACCGATTAAACAACAGACAGAATCCCAAAAAACCTACACAATTCAGAAACAAAGCGATAAAGTCAGAATCAAGCAAATTTTTTCCAACCGATCAAAACAAACAAAAACAGCAAATCCATTCACAACAAGAAACATTAAGATCGATCATGGACACTGTAAGCAACCGGTTTTCAAAAAAAACAGGCTGCAAAACGGCGCATAACAACAACATAATAATCGACCTATTGCTATTAATAAGAGATGCTATAAAAAACAACCGCTTTGAGCAGTTAATTACTACAGGCAAACAATGGCTTCTACACTACAGTAGAAAAAAATTCTCTTCGAACGAACGTATTACCAATGCTTTTAAGTGCTTCGGTCGTGCCCAGGCAATTGAGCCTCGGAACCCTAAGCTGGCGGCGGCTTATTATCAAATGGGGATACTATTAGAAGCAAGGAAAGAAACAGCTTCTGCTATTTTGGCTTATAAAGAGACTAATAGCATCAACCCAAATGATCCTCGCCCTCTTTTTGCATTATGTAAAATTTATATCGACTCCCAGCGCACTGATAAAGCAAAAAGATCACTAGAACAAGCGCTGGCAATTCCCGAACAAAATCGCGCTCACCTCGCCAGCCATCAAACCATCACTGAATACTGGTTTGCTATTGCAAGCGACCTGGCAAAAAAAGAAATGGCGTATGAGGCCGCTAAAGCTTACCTTCAACTACTTCATTATCTCAAAAAACAGAATACAAACACCCCCATCACCCAACAAGCATTTAAGACCTATATAACCAGCGCCACACACATGATCAACGCCGAAGAAATATTCATAGCAGAAGCCTTTTTGCAAGAAGCGCTTCGCCACCCAAATCTCAGCCACGATCAAAGTACTAAGATTGCTTATTTGTTCTCTCTCTGCGGCAAGGAATACATGAGTCATCAGTACGAGCTCAAATCCATAGAATGTTACGAAATTGCGATCAAATACACGAACAACCCACAAGAGAAGAAAAAATACTTAGAAGCGCACGCTGACACATTACATGAGATAGGCTTGCTGAGCCAAGCAGAAAAAGCATTTCAACAAATTGTTCTCAACAACCCCGGAGAATATAGATATCCAAACAAAAAACTTCATGAGATAAAACAAACACGCCATGAACCCTGGGTTCCTTATTTAAATATTGCCGTAGCCAAAGCAATGACGAATGATCGATGGTCTATCAATATCAACTCAATAGAAAGCGATTATCAACAAATCGACATTAATGCAAACCCAGCCACCAAGGAAATACTAGACTTTTTATTAGGGCAACCCTTTAGCTACTTACTTAACGGAATTCACCCTAAACTGATTCCCCTCCTTCTTCGTAATATAACACAAAAACCGTGCGACCTTTCTGATATCAGGACGCATCGGAAATACCGGCTTAACAATTTATTGGCTCTCTTAGCCAACCAACCAATAGAAGAACTTCTCAAGCATAATTGCTCTTATTTAATGATTTTTGCATTTGAAAGCATGCGAGATAAAAATTTATCGCACCACGCTTTTCTAAAAAAAGCGATTTTCTATTTTATTAATCGCACAAGAGAGCTCGTATCAAGCAAAAAGATGTCCGACTTTGAAACTATCGACCATATCATCAAAAACACATATAACCACGTAAGAAAAAATAGCTACACACAAATAATGGCAGCCCGCTATGGAGAAATAGTTAATTATTTAATCGCCAATAAAAAATATGAAACCGCTAGAAGCTATTGTCAAAAAATGTTGCGCCTACGACCTAAAGAAATAAACCTTATTTTAGCATCCAAGCCACCAAAGAAGCTAACAGAAGAACAAAAAAAGGCGTTGCTTTCTATCTATAACGATTGTTTACAATACTGCAAGCATACCAGCATAACTGTCGCGAGAGCATTACGTCATCAATCATTCTTAATCGAACCAAAAAACCTAACATTTAAAATCAATGACGCTGAGCTGGTTTTTATTTGGGAAAACGATCACAGCAAACTCTCCGCAAAACTCAGCGCTATTTTAGCTAATCCAGACCTCAAAAAAATCAAGGGTGAGCAACAAGAACAACTTTTCAATATTTATGACAATCACATTCAATATTATTGCGATAAAAAAGACTTCGACAAGGCAATCAGCCTGTGTGAACAAGCTATACAGAGCAACATCGATATATCAAACTACTACAGATTACGGAAGCACGAAATCAGCTGCCAACGCGACAAAATTAGCCCCCGTGACGGGCGAACATGCTCAAGAATATTCGAAGAACAACGTTTACAAGAGCGTCCGAAACCAGACAGCGCCGCGTTCGATGATACACAAACAACGCCTGCGTATTTCGATAAACAGTCATCACGCCAAGCTCTATCACCAATGAAAAACAATAAAGGCCCTAAAAAACCAAAGCCAAAACACAAAACAAATAGCGGCGAGGAAAAGACAAGGCTAGCACCAAGAAAACTGTTTTAAACAATAGATCGAACCCGCAGAGAACTTAAGGACTGCCTAGAGTATGCCTGTATTTGTTGTGCTCAGAATCGGGCGCAGATTCAATGCCATTTGCATCTAACCACTCATCCAAGCTACTATCAAGATCACCATTGAGCATTAAATTCCGAATACTGGTCGCTTGCAACCCTTGAGAATCACCATACGGGAAAAAATCAATATTCTTCTCTTGGTCGATAACTTGTGGTCCATTAGAACCACCTTGATACGGATTCTGATCAGGTATGTCAAACAAATTACCACGATTGATCTGAACGATAAACGGCAAGCCCCCTGCTTGATAGATGTCGCTCATGCCCGTTAACATTGCATTGGCAATCCGGCGTGCGACAAGCAATTCTGCAGCAGCCATCGCGGAAGATGTATTGCCTTTAGGTTTGATGTTTTTTAAATCCTTTAAGAGATTAGCTTGATTGCTCGGCTTATTGAAATTCGCCACCATTCGTGTTTTTTGGTCATCACTCAGCGGGATATTAAGTTTTTTTGCAAGCGCTTCAATGAGCGACAGTACAGAGGCATTGCCTGGCCTCATTTGCGGCGTCATTTTTAGCAGATTTCCAGACGGAAGCTTAGGCTTTGGCCAGCCAAAAATATTGCTCGATTTTCTCTGTGCAGCTACCGCTAATCTTTGGAATATATTCTTTTGAGATAATGACATAATAAACCCTCTTAAAAAATGTCTTTTGCACAGTATATACTCATAGCAGCCAAAAACACAAGCTTGTTCTTCCTGGATCCCACAATCAAACTATTTGCCGCATAATCTCTCTGATTTTTAAGGGTTTTTCACCCAACAGCGGAATAAACGCCAAACGCATCAACCGCCTGGCATCCTTCATCACTTGCTCATTGGGATAGTGATCTTTTGCCATAGCCAGCAAACTTGCTCCGTCAAAGACCGTTCGATCTTCACCTGGCGAGACATTTTGAGCGGCCTCGATCAAACCAAAGTCTCGCGTAAAATGGTAACGCTTCTGAGGCTCAACCGGTTGATGTGTGTCTGTCGTTATGGATAGCTGCAAATCGTAGCCCAGTTCTTTTAATAATGCTTTTTCAAAGCATCGAAGATCGAGCGCCGTTAAATCAGAGCGCATTAAGGTTTGATATAAAACAAAAATTCCTTCGCACGGCGCTTGCTTATGCAACAAACGGCTCAGCAGCTCATTGACATACATTCCTGAATAAATAGTCTTTCCCACAAAATGCCGCCTCGGTGTCGCGACGAGCTCCGCATTGTAAATCACTTTTAAATTTGATCTGCCGCGCCATTGCCCGAGCAATAATTGAAACGGTTGAAAGGTTGCTGTGACATTTGTTTTTCGTTGCTTAACGCCTTTGGCTAACAAGGAAATATAGCCGTGATGTTCGGTTAAGCAATCTAGCAAAAGGCTTGTTTCACGAAATGGGCGTGCGTGTAGGATAAAAAATTTTTGCAATGTTTCCATGAAACACTTGCTCCTAAGTATCATGTCCGCAGCAATTTAAGCAGCAGGCAGTTGTGGATACCGCGGTCAAGCCGCGGTATGACAGTGCAATAACTACATCATCCCGCGGCGAAATAAAGTCATCCCGCGGCTTGACCGCGGGATCCATACTCAACCAGACCACCCCTACTCATCCTTTTTCAGAAAGAAATCATTCATCATCTTCTCATTATTCGTCCAGCCTTCTTTCACCTTCACCCACAACTGTAAAAAAACCTTCGTGCCATACATCGCTTCCAAGTCAAGTCTGGCTTGCCTGCCAATCTGTTTCATCAGCTCGCCGTTTTTGCCAATCACAATTGCTTTTTGCCCTTGTTTTTCGACGTAAATCGTTGCACTGATGTGCAGGATACCTTTCTTTTTCTTAATCTCGTCAACAACCACTGTAGTTGCGTACGGGATTTCTTGATGCGCGTTATGGAACAGTTTTTCTCGGATCACTTCTTCCATTAAAAATTGATCGTTGCGGTCCGTGAGCTGTGTTTCATCAAACATATGCTCACCTTCTGGCATATACTTCAGGATCGCTGCTTCAAGTTCCTTAATGTTTGTTTTCTGTTTGGCAGACACTGGCACGAGCGCAGCAAAATCAAACTTCTCCGCCAAATCTTGAAGCGTGGGCAACAACGCTTCTTTCTCTTTTAGTTCGTCTATTTTATTCGCCACCAAAATAACGGGGATATCTTTCTCTTTGACAGAAGCCAAAACCGCATCATCTTCTTCAGACCAATAATTCGCATCCACAACAAACACAATCACCGACACATCATACATCGAAGATAATGCTGCTTTATTCATCTGACGATTCAATATTGTTTTTCTATCCGCATGAATCCCCGGCGTATCAATATAAACAACTTGCGTATTGTTTTCTGTTTTAATGCCATGAATAGCATGGCGGGTGGTTTGACGTTTGCGCGACGTAATACTGAGCTTTTGCCCTAAGATCGCATTCAGCAGCGTCGATTTCCCTACATTCGGACGACCAACAATCGCCACATAACCACAACGTTTTTCACTCATCGCCTTTTAACTCCGCTAAAACATTCGCAGCCGCGCGTTGCTCGGCCCTACGTAAACTGGTGCTCTCACCTAGCACCGATTCATCCAACAAGGCCACTTTACAGCTGACCACAAAAACTTGCTCATGCTCCTTGCCTCGCGCTTCTACAAGCTCGTATTCTGGCAAAGGATGTTGCTTCGATTGAAGATACTCTTGCAACGTTGACTTGGGGTCTTTAACAATGTGATCAGGGGACACTTGGGCAATTTCTTCTTGGAACCAAAACAAAATCCGCTGACGACAGGTGTCTAAATTCGTATCCAAATAAATCGCCGCAATAATCGCTTCGACAGAATCCGCCAAAATAGACGAACGGAATTCACCGCCACTTTTCATCTCACCTTGACCCAACAATAAAAAAGGTCCCACACCCAAACGACGAGCGATCTTTGTCAACGTCACCCCCTTCACAAGCGAGGCTCTCAAACGGCTCAGTTGGCCTTCTACCGCCAAAGGAAAACGTTGATACAGGTCTTCTGCAATCACAAAGTTTAAAATAGAATCGCCTAGATACTCCAAGCGCTCATTATTGTTTCTTCCCATACTGCGGTGTGTTAGCGCTTGCTTTAATAAAGCAGCATTATTAAAGCTGTATCCCAATTTTTGCTCTAATCGACGAATCATTATAATTTATTCCCTATTCTGTCCCAACGTATACCATGATGCCAACTCAACCAAATCATAAACGCTTTACCGATTAAATTTTTCTCAGGTACAAAGCCCCAAACACGGCTATCAGCGCTATTATCACGATTATCACCCATCATGAAGTAATACCCTTTGGGCACGGTCAAAGCAAAATCCTGCGGCTGCCCTGTGTAGCCATCATCATGAATTAAAATATCATGCTTTACACCCATCAAATTTTCCTGCATTAATTTTGATGGCACATTGCCGCCTATGCTTGCGGGTTCAACGTCTTTGCTTTTTTTAACAAACGTTTGCTTTATCTCTTTGCCATTGATATAGAGCACTTTATTTTTATAGGCAACATGATCACCTGGTACACCCACCACGCGTTTCACGTAATCAATGCTCGGATTGGGTGGGTAACGGAACACAGCAATATCGCCTACCTTCGGCTCACCGACGGATAAAATCTTTGTGTGCGTAATAGGCAGCCGCAAACCGTAAGCAAACTGGCTCACTGCAATAAAATCATTCGGCATGACCGTCGGCTCAAGTGAGCCTGTCGGCACACGAAAAGGCTGAATAATAAACGCACGAACAATCAAGACCAACAAGAAAATCCACCACAAGGAACGTGCATAATCAACCATCATGGGTTCTTTGATATTGGCTGCTTTTCGTTTCTTTTCGAAAAGCCATTTATCCACTAACCAAACGATCAGACTCAACACCGTTAAAACAACCAACAACGGCAAAATACCCACATTCGTCACGCGAATGATCACGATGATCGCCAGGATTAAACAAATGCCTCGCGCATAAGAAACATACACGGGCTCATCTTGATTGAGCTTGCGGCGCTTGCCTGCGGCTGTCGCGCTATCGTAAAGCCAGAGTGCGCCTGCTGCGATTGCAATAATGATTAAAAGAACATTGAACATGGTCATGCGTTTTCCTTACTCTTTATTTCTCAATTTTCAACACTGCTAAAAAAGCTTCCTGGGGTATTTCTACCTTACCAAACTGCTTCATGCGTTTTTTACCTTTTTTCTGCTTCTCGAGCAGTTTCTTTTTCCGTGAAATATCACCGCCATAACATTTGGCTGTCACGTTTTTTCTTAATGCCTTCACGGTAGAGCGAGCAATGACTTGACCGCCAATCGCAGCTTGCACCGCGACTTCAAACATCTGGCGTGGAATGAGCTCTTTCATGGCTTTCACCAATTGCCGTCCTCGGTGTTGTGATTGTTCACTGTGAACAATCAATGCCAAGGCATCCACTTTCTCGCCATTAATCAACATCTCTAACTTGGTCACTTGCGCCGCTTGAAAACGAACAAAGCTATAATCGAGCGAAGCATAACCGCGACTCAATGATTTCAACCGATCAAAGAAATCAAGAACGACTTCACCCATAGGCAAATCATAGGTCAAAGACACTTGGTGTCCAAGGTATTGCATATTAGTTTGCACCCCTCGCCGATCAATGCACAGAGTAATCACATTCCCTAAAAATTCCTGCGGCACGAGAATACTCGCCTGAACAATGGGCTCACGAATTTCGTGAACTTTGTTAGGCTCGGGTAAGCGTGCAGGATTCTCCACATAAATCACTTCACCCGTTTTCATTTCAACTTCGTACACCACCGTTGGAGCTGTTGTAATCAGGCTTAAATCATATTCACGCTCCAAACGTTCTTGCACAATTTCCATGTGCAACAACCCAAGAAAGCCACAACGAAAACCAAAACCAAGCGCGGCTGAGGTTTCAGGTTCATAAAAAAGTGATGCGTCATTCAAGCTTAGTTTATCTAACGCTTCGCGAAAGTTCGCATAATCATCGGAGCTCACGGGGAATAAACCAGCATACACCTGCGGTTTAACTTTCTGAAACCCGGGCAAGGGTTCTGTTGCACCGTGATTCACATGCGTAATGGTATCACCCACCGGCGCACCATGAATGTCTTTAATCCCTGCCACCACAAAACCTACTTCCCCGGCCTTGAGCACTTTCATATCGGTCAACTTAGGATTGAACACACCTAACCGGTCAATTAAGTGATGCCGTTGATCCGACATCATTTGAATTTTATCTTTTAAGCGCAACGTCCCTTCTTTCACACGCACCAGGGAAACCACCCCCAAATAGCTATCAAACCAGGAATCAATGATCAATGCTTTCAGCGGCGCATCAGGATCACCGCTCGGCGCAGGCATTTGGCGGATAATCGCCTCCAGCACATCTTCAATACCTATGCCCGTCTTGGCACTGGTTCGCACGGCATCGTGCGCATCGATACCAATGATTTGCTCAATCTCTTCAATGACACGCTCGGGCTCTGCTTGAACCAAATCAATTTTATTCAACACCGGCACGACTTCTAAATCCTGCTCAATGGCCGTATAGCAAACCGCCACCGTCTGCGCCTCAACGCCTTGCGCCGCATCCACCACAAGCAACGCACCTTCACAAGCCGACAAGGACCGAGACACTTCATAGGAGAAATCCACATGGCCCGGGGTATCAATAAAATTCAACTGATACGTCTCGCCATCTTTGGCTTTATAATGCAAAGTGACGCTCTGCGCCTTGATAGTAATCCCCCGCTCACGCTCAATATCCATAGAATCAAGCACTTGCTCTTCCATCTCACGGTCGCTCAAGCCGCCACATAGGTGGATAAATCGATCCGCCAGGGTCGATTTCCCATGATCAATGTGCGCGATAATGGAGAAATTTCTTATATTTTTCATCGGTGTTGAGGTCAAAAGATTGTCCGGTCAGTGTAAAGCGGTGATTTTAACTGATCGGTCTCTTAATAGCTATCCTCATCGCACTTCAAGCCTTTGGCACGCTTGTTTTGGTTAAAAATAATTCATTTTTGTTGTTTCTTAAGAAAACGCATGCTAGCATGAAGCAATCTGATTACAACAATAACTAAGCGATGCTATAATATGAATAAGCAAACACGCCGCACCACGCTTTACAGCATTACAAATCACATCACAACTTCACGACTCATCCAAACAAATGACATCAAGTCTTCAAGCTTTATAAAACAAACAATAAAGCGGCTCGAGACCGCTGCAATCTATAAACACCCCAAACCTGAGAAAATTTAATATTAGGGAATTAATCATGCTTAGATTTATTAAAAGCGCCTTACAAAAAGCATACAATCTTATCACTTGTAAGAAAAAACAAAATAATATCAACTTTCAACCGGTTCCACCTCAATCAGCAACAGCTATCAACGGCAATCAGGATCCACAAAAAGCTTCAACCTGTTGCACCCATGCTTGCAAAAAAGGCTCTCTTCGCATGGAAGTGGGCTTGGGCGTTGCAGAAGTGCTAACTACGGTCGCCAGCTTTATTCCATTTCCCATCATAGATAACGGATCCAGCTTTGGATTTATTGTGATGGGCGCTTATTCTGTCATAATTAATAAGCAACTTTATACACACCACTTTAAAAATCAACGCACTACGTTGAAGAACATTGCTCACCTTCTTCAACGACCCAAACCGCGATCTAAACAAGCCATTGAGCGGAGATTTCTAAAATTAACACCGTTACTCAAAATCAACGCATCCGCAACGCAACATCATCTTGTAGACCAAACGATTAAAAAGCTACGATCTCAAGGCCCAGGATCCAAGCTGAATTTAGACGAGAAACGCTGGAATCAATTAGCTAACCAAATGAAAAATAAGCTGAAAAATCAACATAATTTAACCCGAAATCAAAGAACCTTCACAATCGCTCACGCTGCACATATAAGCGCCCTAGCCATCTTTATGACAACTTGGCTAGCACCTGCTGCATTTGATATCGCCGGTGTTTATATGCTCGGTGAAGAATTAACGTTTGGTGAATGGTTACAAAGAACAGATGCCACTTCTATCTTGCTTAGCCCAAATATGATATTTCTCTATACGCTTGCACTTTTTACAATACATGCTGACCAAGAGGAATGGCAGCTTACTTTTTTTATCAGCGCAATGATTATCACGATGCTCGCACGCATACTTTCCTCCCTCATTGCCATCATCGCCAACCCGATTGAAACACTTACTATCAACCAAGGAGCGCAACTAGCTTCAAGCATACTTGAAGAATTGATTGAAATTGTTAAGCAACTCCCTGTCACCGACTTAGAAGAGAAAGTTATTGACTTAACAGATCAAGTCGCTGATTTAACAGGGAAAAACAAACAAGGCAAAAAAGCAAACATTAAAAATAGCCTAGTCATCGAAGATCTTACAAATACAAACGAGCAGCAAGCCGATGAGATAAAAACATTAGGAAAAGAAAATAAAGCCGTCAAAAAAGACCGAATAAAAATAGACGTCGAAAATAGAGAGCTCGAATACAAAAATAAGTTGCTACGCGCACAGCTAGTTAAAAGTGCAAAAAAAATAAAAAGACTAGAACATGAAAAACAAATAGCGAAAAAGTCTGTCCCAGAAAAATTACCTCAAAGAGAAATAACAACACCACCCAATGTCGTAAACCTTGGTACTGATAAAAAGATGGCGCCGAAGAAGAGTGTCGCTCATAAAAAACGACAAACAGGCGCACAAAAAATTCAAAATCAATTACTACAAAAAGCTTATGGTAAAAATGCAGGGAGTTTTTTTGACAAACAAACTATGGAAACACCAGCATCAACAAGCAAGGAGCGCAAAAAAACAAAAACCGCGAGACAAATACGTCAAAATAAAGTATGATAACCACATTGTCTAACGATACAAATTAACGAGGTAAAGACAAATGACACATAAAAATAAATCTTATACTGAAACAACCCCCCTCCTGGGGAATACGCTATTTACAACAAAAGCACAAAAAAAACAAGATGCTTTAGTGAAATATTTAACAATCGATATTGCATTGGCAAGAGAACATCTGAACAGAATCAATTTACAGTTGCAATTAGCCCAAAACACACTGCAAATACAACACAACAAGGGCGAACCCACACAAACAACGCTTAACAAGATTGCATCACTACAAGCTAAACATGAGCCACGCAACCAAGAACTTACGCAACTACAAGCGCGGCTCGAAAAAGTACAAACAAAAGGCATAACCCCATACATTGCGGAATTTGATAGCAACTCAGAAGATAACGGTGCTTATCAACCCATTATAAACCGCTAACTTGTAGCACTTTAGATACATTCGTATAAACATTGTCAATATCTACCTCAACGGCAACCGCTTGCCGCCCCAGCCCCCCGCCGGACCATCAAACACACCATAACACTGCGTCTGGCAAAACTGGCATTTTCCAGTATCGGTAAGATGATACGCCAAAATGTTATACCAATCCCGCTGAATCACACATCGGCCACAATGATGGCAATACGTGCTGTCACCTTCAACATCGTGCACATTGCCTGTGTAGGCATACAAAATCCCACTATCAAGCGCGATCTGTCTGGCGCGCTTGAGGGTTGAGGGTGGTGTTGGTAGGGTGTTCATCATTTTCCAGTCGGGGTGAAAGGCGCTGAAATGGATGGGGACGGTTGTGCCTAGGTTTTCAACAATCCATTGGCACATCGCCTTGAGCTCTTGGTCAGAATCGTTCTCACCGGGAATGATCAGTGTCGTTAATTCTAACCAGATATTGGTTTCATGTTTTAAATACACCAACGTATCTAATACAGGCGCAAGATGGCCGCCCGTTAGTTTGTAATAAAACCGTTCCGTAAAAGCTTTCAAATCAACATTTGCCGCGTCAATACAGCTAAAAAAGTCTTTGCGAGGTTCAGGAGAAATATAGCCTGCCGTCACCGCCACAGAATAAATATCACGCTTATGGCACGCTTCGGCAATATCCATCGCGTATTCCATGAAGATCACAGGGTCGTTGTACGTATACGCCACACTTCGGCACTGATTCTTTTCCGCCATATCAGCAATCATTTCAGGAGTGGCTTCATGACACAAAGTATCCATTTCACGTGATTTGCTCATGTCCCAATTTTGACAATATTTGCAGGCGAGATTGCAGCCGGCGGTGCCCAGGGACAAAATCGGCGTACCTGGTAGGAAGTGATTTAGCGGCTTTTTTTCGACAGGATCGATACAAAATCCGCTGGAACGCCCGTAAGTCGTCAAGACAATTTGATCATCTTCATTCGCACGGACAAAACATAAACCTTGCTGGCCTTCGCGTAGCTTGCAACACCGCGGGCAGACATCGCACTGGATACGGCCATCGTCGAGCTTATGCCAATACTTTGTGGGATGATTTTTCATGGTTCTTGCATTCCTGTGTTAACATTGTGGTTAAGTATAGATTGAAAAATCAAAAAAGGGGAACCCAATGCCACAAAACACCCTAACCGCCAACGTTGCAGGCTTATTCTACCCCGCCGACACAAACGAGCTACGCAGCCTCGTAACAACCTTATTAGTACAAAACCCCAGCACCGCCCCCAAACCCACCGCCATCATCGCACCACACGCAGGCTACATTTATTCCGGGCTCATCGCCGCTCAAGTCTATGCAGGATTAACCGCCTATCAAAACGACTTTGACCACGTGGTTATCTTCGCCCCGGCACATCGTTATTACGTAGAAGGTGTGGCCGCTTTTCTCGGCGATAACTGCCAAACACCCTTGGGCACAATTCCCATCAATCAAGCTTGTGTCAAAACATTGATTGACGAGGCGCTCGTGCAACCGGTCAACGATGCCTTCAGCGAGGAACACGCCATCGAAGTGCAGCTACCTTTTTTACAAACCGCCTTAAAAACATTTTCCATCACGCCCCTGCTCGTAGGCAATACGTCTTATGAAACCATTACTCGCATTTTAAATCAGATCGACACAACAAAAACGCTCATCGTCATCAGCTCCGACTTAAGCCATTTCTTGAGTTACACTAACGCAAAAAAAATAGATCAACGCACCGCCGATGCGATTTTAGCGCTCAACCCTGATAACATTAGCAGCGAACAAGCCTGCGGACAAATCAGCATTAACGGCTTACTAACCTATGCAAAAGAAAAACAATGGAAACCGCATCTGGTCGGATTAAACAACTCAGGCGATACAGCCGGTGACAAGGAAAAGGTGGTAGGTTATGGCGGATTCTATTTCACTCAGCAGTGAAGAAAAACAACAGTTACTCAACGTCGCGGCTCGCAGCATCGACGAAGGCTTAATCACAGGCGCGCCTTTCCAGCCCGACTTGTCGCAATACAGCGACACGCTCACCGCAACCCTTTCAGCTTTCGTTACACTCACCCTCTCAAAACAGCTACGAGGATGCATCGGATCACTCAAAGCAACTCAGCCATTAATACAAGACGTTGCAACACACGCCTTCGCCGCCGCCTTTCAAGACCCGCGATTTCCAGCACTTCAACAAGAAGAACGCCAAGACCTGGAGATAGATATTTCTATACTCTACCCCGCCATCCGCATGTCGTTCCGGGATGAAAACGACTTACTCGCACAACTACAACCCGGTGTTGACGGGCTGATATTATCAGAGCACGGGCTTTCCGCGACGTTTTTACCAAGCGTTTGGGAGTCGCTGACAGAGCCTCGTGCTTTTCTTAATGCGTTAAAACAGAAGGCGGGGTTACCTTCGGATTATTGGTCGGAGAGCCTTCGGGTGGAGCGGTATCGGACGGAATTAGTTGATTAACGATTTGTTCTGAAAGCACATACGATTTATACTATCGCATGCTTAATACAATGGCTTGCCATGATGAATACTCAAGACACCAATAACACGCCTAAAGAGTGCTCTGCACCTCTACACAAATCAACCTCGTCCAAAAAAACGGTTGCTTTCGGATGCTTAAAAGGAAACGCCGTCATCACTGGTGATATTATCAAACCCATAGCCGTTAAATGGAACGTACGTACCTAGTCAAACAATGAGAATTATAACGACCTATTTCACAGAAGCTTTGACTATATCTTGCTCCAAACTTGATCTTCCGATCAATTTTCGCTAAGCTCCCACCCCTAAACGCTCTTTAAAAGGTACAACAACATGCAACCCATGCTAAACACCGCCATCTCAGCCGCGCATCAGGCTGGCGATTTGATCCTTCGTGGCTTGGATCACCTGGAAGATCTGACTTTGACGGAGAAATCCAAGCATAACTACGTCACAGAGATTGATCAGGCGTCTGAAGAGATCATCATCAAGGCCTTACGGAAAGCCTATCCTGAGCATGGTATCTTGGCGGAAGAAAGTGGCTTGCATGCAGGTGTTGGCGAAGGTGATGAGTATCAGTGGATTATTGATCCGCTGGATGGTACGACGAATTTTATTCATGGCTATCCGCATTTTTGTGTGTCTATTGCCTTAAAATACCGCGGGCGCATTGAGCATGGTGTGATTTATGACCCTCGGAAAAATGACACTTACTGCGCCTCACGGGGTCGAGGTGCTCAGCTCAACAACCGTCGCATGCGTATCAGCAAGCGTACTCAGCTTGATGAAGCCATGGTCGGTGCTGCTCTGCCAATGAGCGCTGCGCATTACCGTGATCAATACCTCGCCGCTATGAGACACCTTCTGGAAAATACACGCAGCATCCGTATAGCCGGTGCAGCGGCTCTTGATCTTGCTTATCTTGCTTCAGGGCAACTTGATGCTTATTGGTCAATCAACCTGAAACCTTGGGATATCGCAGCGGGTATGCTATTGGTTAAAGAAGCTGGTGGTATGATCATGGATTACCGTGGTAATGAGAATGTGCTTGAAGATGGCAATATTATTGCGGGTAACATTAAGCTGGTTAAGGCTTTGTTGCAGAATTTGAAGCCTTATTTGCCGAAAGAGCTGCTTTGATTGTGAAATGGATACCGCGGTCAAGCCGCGGTATGACATAGAAGGGCCGCGGCATGACAATGGGGAAGAATATCACAACCCAGAGATTTTAGTACTCTCTTGCTGAAGTCGCTGTAACAAACGTTTGCGCTCAGCGGGCGTTAGCTTTTCGACATAATCAAACAGTTTTTCTTTGCTATCAATGCCGAGACGCGCATCAACATCTTCAAGCCTCTTTTCCAGCACTAGCATGTGTTTTTCATTTTGCCGCAACAAGGCCAGCACCTCTTTCGAACGATCTTTGCCGCCGATAAAATATGCCGACATATTCGCTGTTACCAAAGAGAAAAGCCCGATACCCATCAACATGACCAGCATAGCGATCACTTTACCCAGGACACCTGAGGGAATAACATCACCATAACCCACGGTAGTCACCGTTTCCCACGCCCACCAAATCCCTTGAAAAGGATTTGCGATACCCACATTAAGCGCAGAAACCAAAATGCCGCTCAAACAGGTCACCACGAAGAACACCAACAAGGTGGCACCTAAGCGGTTTAAGCTCAATGTATCATGCGCAGAGCGCACCCAAGGCACGATCACGCGGAACAAAATCAAGAGACGTACCAATCGAATAGCCGCTAGCCCGGGAAAGTGTGCAAACCAGATGGGGAAAACAACGATAATAATGACTAGATTTAACCAGTTGCCGCGCAGGTAGTACAACTTCTGTCGCACCAGAAATGCCATAACAACGGTTTCAGTAAAAAACGAGCTCCAAACGAACCAGTCCGAAATGTGCAGCATTAAGGGGCTGATCGCGTGAGCAATCACCAAATACCACTCAACCGGCAACCAGAACGCGATACAAAGTAAGTACCACTCAAAGAAAGTGCCCCAGGTCTGTGCTCTTGTTGCTTCATTGATTGGCACACCTGCCAAACCAATAATGCGCTGAATTTTCATCGTTGCCATAATAATTTAAAAAATAGTTAAGTTACGCCCAAGACAAGAATATAGCAGTTTCAAGCAAATCTCAAATAAGTGTCGCAACAATTCAAATTATGGTCTTTCTTCCAGCTCTTTTCGCTCAACTTGCATCAAATCCTTGCGGCTCAAGCCTAAAAAGACAGCGAAAGCCCCTGCGACATAAATGGATGAATAGGTACCAACCACGATACCAATCATCAATGCCAGGGAGAAACCGTGAATCGTCGCACCGCCAAAGAGATAGAGGACAATCACAACAATCATCGTTAGACCTGAGGTCATGATCGTACGTGATAATGTCTGGTTCACCGCGGAATTGACGACCTCCACCGAGGTGTTACGACGCATCCGCCTGAAGTTCTCTCGCACCCGATCAAACACCACAATCGTATCATTCAACGAATAACCGATCACCGTCAAGACCGCAGCCAGCGCTGTCAGGTCAAATTGAATTCTAAAAAACGAAAAGATCCCCAAAATCAAAATAGGATCATGGATCATCGCCACCGCCGCACTCATAGCAAGACGATATTCAAATCGCAGCGCAATATAAACCATCGTGCCCAATAGCGCCACAATCACCGCTAATATACCTTTATAAGCCAACTCAGAACTCACTTTGGAACCGACAAAGCTCACCGACTTAAATTCTGCTTTCGGCAACGCTTTCAAGACTCGTTTAGTTAATTGATCTCGCAAAATTTTAGTATCTTCCGCCTGACTACTTTTTTGCACGCCCATGCTGATCAAAACATCGCGTGTGCCGCCGTAGCTTTGCACCGTCACTTGCTTCAAACCCGCGGCTGTTAATTGCTGCCTGATCTTGGGCAGGTTGGCGGCATGTTGATAAGAAATTTCAACCTGCGTACCACCCGTAAAATCCAAACCCCAGTTCAAGCCATAGGCACACAAGGATAAGATAGACAGGATAAATAAAATCACGGAAAAAGCTGCCGTGTATTTTCGGATACGTAAAAAATCGATTTTTGTATTGTGCTTAAAAAATTCCATTAGTCTTTTCCACCCTTAATTTCATTCGCTGCTGCACCGGTTTCTGGTATCCGCATGCCGATGGGTAATTGAGAAATACGTTTGCCGCCATAGCGCAAATTAACAATGGCTCTTGTATAAGTCACCGCGGTAAACATGGAGGTAATCAAACCAATGGTCAACGTAATAGCGAAGCCTTTGATCGCACCGGTACCTAAACTGAATAACACCACCGCCGCAATCAACGTAGTAACGTTGGCATCCACAATTGTGCTAAATGCTTTTTCATACCCCGCATAAATCGCTTTTTGCACGGTCACTCCTGCACGCAATTCTTCTCGAATCCGCTCGAAAATCAAAACGTTCGCATCCACCGCCATACCCAAGGTTAATACCATCGCAGCAATACCCGGGAAACTTAACACCGCGCCGAGCATGGACATGACCGCCACAAGGAAAATTAAATTAAGAAATAAGCCGATGTCTGCTATCACACCAAAAAGGGAGTAATAGAGAATCATGAATATCACGACTAAACCCAAGCCCCAGGCAATAGAAAGCATACCTTGGTGAATATTCTGCTGCCCCATGCTTGGACCAACATTGCGTTCGGCAACGATAGTCACAGGCGCAAGCAAGGCACCCGCTCGCAATAACAAGGATAAGTTTTTGGCGATTTCAGTATTATTCAGTCCCGTGATTTGAAACGGGCTGCCTAACGCTGATTGAATCGTCGCGATGTTAATAATGCGTTTGACTTTTTTATAAATAATTTTTTCTTTGCCGTTTACTTTGATAGGATGCGATTTCGTTTCGATGTAAACCACGGCCAAAGGTTTTCCAATGTTCTGGCCGGTTACTTTATAGAATAAGCTTTCACCCTGCCCGCCCATGCGAATATTTACTGAAGGACGACCGTTCTGATCAAAGCCTGCAGACGCGTTGGTGATGGCATCACCTGTCAAAACAACTTGGCTTTTTAACAAGACCGGCTGGCCGTTAAAGGTATAAAGCTGTGACCCCGGAGGCGCAACACCTTGCGCGGCTGCCATCGGATCGTGCGTTGTATCCACCAAATGAAATTCCAAGGTCGCTGTTTTACCCAGAAGGTTTTTCGCTTGTGTCGCATCTTGAACGCCAGGCAAATCCACCGCAATGCGATCCATGCCTTGTTGCTGAACTGAGGCTTCTGAAACGCCAAGTTCATTCACACGACGTTGCAACGTTTGCATCGTTTGTTCCACGGTATACTGACGGATTTTCAACAATGCCGCCTGCGTTAATCGACCCGAAACCACCCATTGACCTTTCAACTGCTGCCATGCGTAATCAGGGAAACGTCGTTTCAATACCGGTAACGCTTGCTCCAAAATGTCGTCACTTCTAAACTTAACATCGATACCCGTTTTTTTAGAATGCTCCAATCCGGCATAACGAATACGTTTATCCCGCAAGGTTTGTGCAATGTTTCTTATGTCACCCTGTTCTCGGTGCTTTAGCACCGTATTCACATCCACTTGCAACAAGAAGTGCACACCACCGCGTAAATCTAAACCCAGCCGCATCGGCTCAGCGCCAAAACTTTGTAGCCAGCCAGGTGCCGCAGGTGCTAATGAAATAGCGATCATGTATTTTTGCGCAAAGTGTGTTTTCAGATCTTCTTTGGCTTTTTGTTGCTCGTTGATCGTACTGAAACGCGCAAGCACACTCTTGTCTTCTAGCTTGATGGAGGTATAAGGTATCTGCGCTTTATGCAGCGCTTGTTTGACGGCCGATAAATCGGTTGCCGTCAATGACTCGCCCGCCGTTTGGCTAGAAACCTGTACTGAAGGATCATCACCAAAAAGATTCGGCAATGCATACACAAAAGCAATGACAAAAACGATTAATAAGAGCCAATACTTCCATCGAGGGTATTTGTTCATCTTGTAACGATCCTATATCCTATTTCAAGTAACGGTCATCCCGCAGCTTGACCACGAAATCCAAACAACAGTCATCCCGTGGCTTGACCACGGGATCCATGTATTTAATCCAAATGCTTAATAGTACCCTTAGGAAGCACAGACGCAATCGCCGGTTTTTGTATCGTAATCTCTGTATTTTTTGAGATTTGCAAACCAATGAAAGCATCATCAATACGCGCCACACGTCCGGCGATACCGCCGTTTGTGAGCACTTCATCGCCCTTGGTTAAACCACCCAAGATATCTTGATGTTTCTTCGTCTTCTTGCTCTGGTTCCGCCAAAGCCAAAAATAAAACACAATGATAACAGCCAAGATAATCAGCATCGGTGCCGCTGAAGGTGACGAATGCGCCGCGCCGCCGGTTGTGGTTGCAGCATAAGCTGTATTAATTAAACTCATAATCTTCTCTCCTGATCAGTGATAACATGCAATCTTTCATGAATATGGGGATCAACGGCAACAATTCAAGCCAAAACCCAACACAGCCCACACGGTAAGCAAAAGTGGTGGTTTTGTCAATTTCAATCTTATAAAAAACGAACATCCCTTCACGACATTAAACTTTAATGTGCCTATAATTGCCCATTATATTGAAGGAAAACTTATGTCCACTGCAAAAAATCAAGCAGGATGCAAAAAATGCTAATACACAAGCCTCAAAGCACTCTCAAGAAACTCGGCCAACAACTTTCACGACCATTCATCCACGCGAAGAATGGCTGCTCAATAATAAAACAGTCTTGCGCGAACTTCAACGCGGCTTAAAGGATGCCGCCGAAGGTCGCATTTCTAGCAAATCAACATAGCATCCCCATAACTAAAAAAGCGGTAAGCACCTTGCAGCCCGAAAGTGGCCGAGTGCAATCTCGGGCTACTTCATATCCAGAGGAATAGTCCGATATATGCTGCCTGTCAATACTGGAATGGGTGGGCGGATTCATCGGAATATGCAAAAACTTTTGAAGCTTTCCATCACCTTGTAGCGTAACTTGATGCCTCTGTGATCTTGCTCAATCACATTATTCATGAACCGGCTATTGCGATGTTTCGTTTCGTCGCCTCACCAAAGATCGTAGCGATGGCTGGAGACAATGCAGGCTCTTGGTCTGTGGTAATTTGGCTGCACTGACATAAGCGCCGGAATATGTCACTTTTTCTCTATCTGAATACTTTCTCTGAGTGAAGCAGGAGAGAGGTCAGCACCATTCTCCCAGTAAATCGTACCAATATCTTGATTAACAGATACTCTTGAGAAAAATTCTTTATCGTTTAACGCTTTAAAAATACCTTTAAATGGCACTAATTTTGATATATCGACAACACCTTGAGCACCATCATCAAATCGCAGACGCAGTCTGTAGCCATCAAGTGCTTTTACATCAATTACATCTACTAATGTACATATCATAAGGGTTACTCCAATGGTTTAATAGGCTTCATGGTTTGCCATTGTCTGGCTAATTCCCAGTCATCTAATAACTCTTGTTGATGTTGAGCGGCCCACTCAACAACCAACCCAAAAACCTTAGGCGGCAACTTTCCATTTAATAATGCAAGATCCTTTATGGATAGAATCGCCCTGAACTCATTGTAGCGCGCATGAAAATGATATGATGATTCCTAAAAATCGGCTAATTTCAGGCATCTACCCCTCCTTTCAACAATACCAACCAGTAATGCCACCAGTATAGTAGAAGAGCGGGGTAAACGCATCTAAATTTGAAGAAATTCTTTAGGGCGCCGAAGGCCGCATTTCTAACAAATCAACATAGCATCCCCATAACTAAAAAAGCGGTACGCTTGATCAATTGCCGTCTGATAGGTGCTCATGATGAGCTCTCGACTACTGAACGCAGAAATCAGCATAAGCAAGGTTGATTCTGGCAAATGGAAGTTGGTTATCATGGCATCAACACAGCGGAACTCGTAGCCTGGATAAATGAAAATATCGGTATCGCCTTGATAAGGTTGAATCGTTCCGCCTTGAGAGGCGGTTTCTAAACTTCGTACCGAGGTTGTGCCTACGGCAATCACGCGGCCACCTCGGGCTTTGGTGGCTCGGACTTGTTCGCAGATTGATTCGGGGACGTCGATGTATTCTGCGTGCATTTTATGCTCTAAAACATTGTCGACTCGTACGGGCTGAAAGGTGCCGGCACCTACGTGCAGCGTCAAAAAGGCCAGGTCGATACCTTTTGCTTTAATCGCGTTCATTAAGCTATCATCAAAATGAAGCCCTGCGGTCGGCGCGGCGACTGAGCCCTTCTCTTTTGCGTAAACTGTTTGATAACGTGTTTTGTCTTCTAGCTCGTCTTCTCGCTTAATGTAAGGCGGCAATGGCATGTGTCCCATGCGATCTAATATGGTTAACACCGTTTCAGAAGAATGAAACATCAACTCAAACAAGTCACCTTGTCGAGATAGCATTTCCACACTTACATCACCCAATAAGATTTCCGCACCCGGCTTTAACGATTTGTTCGAACGCACATGCGCCAACACACGATGGTCATCTAAAACGCGCTCCACCAAAATTTCAATTTTCCCGCCGGTGGGCTTGGCGCCAAACACGCGTGCTGGAATCACTTTGGAGTGGTTAAAGACTAACAAATCTTTGGGGTTCAAATAGTCGATCAAGTCGTAAAAATGCTTATGCTCTAGCTCGCCGCTCGCTTTATTTAATACCAATAAACGGCTGGTCGTCCGCTCAGGCATGGGATACATCGCGATCAATTCATCGGGTAATTGATAATCAAAATCAGTACGTTTCATTCAAATTCCTAGTTATTCGTTTTTCTTGCTGCCTGACGCATAAACTGCGACGTTCTTCGCCACGCCGTCCAAGCAACGAGCAATGTAAACAAGATCGCAAGCGGTGTAAAGAGCCCAGGAAAAACAATCATAAAGCTAAAGAAAACAAAGGCTTCCGCACGCTCCATCAGCCCCGGGCTGTAATAAAAACCCTTCTCTGTCTCGTTTTCGGTAAAAACGCCTACCACCAAGAAAGAGGTAATGCACAGCAAGATGCTACCCAACATTAAGATCGCCCAAAATCCGCGGTGTATCGGGTCAACCGCAAACAAGGCCAACACGCAAGAAAACTCCACCAAGCGATCCATGAGAATATCTAACACCGCGCCCTGCGCCGAGCTTTGCTGGGTCAGCCGCGCCACCGTGCCATCTAATACGTCAAAATAACCCGATAACCATAATGAGCCCACCGCCAACCAAGCCCAGCCGGCATAAATGCCGATAGCCGCCAGAACCCCCAGCGCGCCGCTAAACAACGTCACATAATTGGGCTTCATCCATGACCAACGAGTCAACCCTCGCGCCACAGGGTCAACAAACCACTGCTGCAAGGCCGGCCTCACGTAAGTATCAAGCATTCGTTCTGTCCCTCTGCAATAATCCCTGTTAATATCGGGCATTATACTGACTCTTCACAGGAAATAAAATGACTCTGCTTTCTAGCCTCACCGCCATATCACCCTTGGATGGTCGCTATCATACAAAAACAAAAAAATTAAGCGTGATGGTCAGCGAGCTCGCCTTGATTCGCCATCGTCTGTTTGTCGAAATCTGTTGGCTTATGTTTTTGGCGGACCACGAAGGGTTACCCGAAGTCGCGCCCCTTTCCAACGAAGCGGCTCAATACCTTATGACGCTTTTTGAAGACTTCGATGAAGAAGATGCCTCTGCTATTAAAATGATTGAGCAAGAAATCAACCATGACGTAAAAGCCGTGGAATATTTTCTCAAAGACAAGCTCCTCGAACACAATGAATTAAGCACACACGCAGAGTGGATTCATTTCGCCTGCACATCAGAAGACATCAACAACCTCGCTTACGCACTCATGCTCAAAGAGCTATTAGACGATGAATGCCAACCGACCATGGTCGAGCTGATTGAAGCCTTTCGACACATGGCAAAACAATACAGCGCAACACCGATGCTCTCACGCACGCATGGTCAAGCCGCTTCACCCACAACACTGGGGAAAGAAATGGCGGTGTTCGCCCACCGTTTGCAACAACAATACAATCACGTTGCCTCATTACCCATCATGGGAAAATGCAATGGCGCCGTAGGTCATTTTAATGCGCACACGATCGCTTTTCCTAACGTCGACTGGCCGGAACTTTCAGAAGCGTTTGTCGAGTCACTCGGCCTTATGAACAACGCTTACACTACACAAATCGAACCCCATGATGCACTCGCTAATTTGTTTCATGCGGTTTCTTTGTTTAACACCATCTTGATGGATGCGTGTCGCGATATATGGGGCTACATTTCGCTAGGATATTTACAGCAAGAACCCAAAGAACAAGAAGTCGGCTCTTCCACCATGCCACATAAAATCAATCCGATCGATTTTGAAAATGCCGAAGGCAATCTTGGCCTAGCCAATGCGCTCTTTCAATTCTTCGCACAAAAACTCCCTATTTCACGCTGGCAACGTGATTTAAGTGACTCCACTGTGTTACGTAACATAGGCAGTGCGTTTGCTTATGCGAGTATTGCTTATCAATCGACGTTACAGGGTTTGTCGAAGCTTTCTGTGAATGCAGACGCTTTGCAAAAAGAGCTGGATGAGCACTGGGAAGTGCTTGCAGAAGCTGTGCAAACGATGATGCGGAAATATGGCTTGGAAACACCTTATGAGCAGCTTAAAGCGTTAACGCGCGGCAAGGCATTGTCTCAGCAAGATTTGCATCGGTTTATTGATGGGCTTGATTTGCCTGAGGATGCGAAGGATACCTTAAAACAGCTGCGGCCAGACACCTATCTTGGGCGAGCTGAGGCGCTGGCTAATTTGGTTTAATGTGAAATTTAAGGTGAAAACTTAAGTTTCGGCACTGGCGAAATTACCGCATTCGACGCACCAGAAAAATCGCGGTACGATGCTGGTGTTTGCGGTGGTGGTCGCTCACCTCGCGATCCACTGTGCTCGCTCATATTTTTCTGGTTTGGCGTTAGAAACAAAGAAGGCGAAGAATTATCATAAGGATTTACAATACCCTGGAACCGCTCGGGTGAACCCTCACCGCCATTGCTATGCTTTTGAGACTTGACTCCGAAACCGGGCTCCCGAGAAGCGCGTCTATTACGAGACATCGCTACCAACCTTTTCTTTGGCGACAACAAGGTGTCCATTTTCAAAAACACAAAATATTCGACGCCACTTGGGCCGAGTGTTTTCAGATGATCTTTCATAAGGCTTCTTGCATCCTTATCCAAGAAGCTACAAATCGTTTGAGCTAACATTTTATCTTCCTCAATATCCGCCTTAAACGTTGTAGAGAGATAAAGTACGAACCATTGTACAGAAAGACAATCAAGTAAGTCTTGGACTTGCTTAGCTTCTATCACCCTTAAAAAACGTTTCTTTTGCGGCACACTCAACGTTAGCATCAAGCCGAGATGGCTACTCAAGACAATAGATGCCTCTTCAAACTTTATGCTCTCATTCAATTTTTCTTTAAACGCCGTCAAAGCTGTCTTACTCATTCCAAGAACAAGCTCTGTGCGTCGCTGAGCGCTCTCGATTGTTTCAAGCAAATAATATTGCAAATCCGGTGAAAAATTTTTGTAATGCCGTATGGCGCTTACATATCCCGACATATCCCAACGCGTTGAAAACCAACGAGAAACAATAGATAGCTTCTCCTTGTTGCTTTTCAATAATTGATTATAAACCTTCTCCAGCAAATCCACCGGATGCTGAAACACTTGCGAGCGATAAAGCTTCACCGCAAAGGGCATGTCTTTCATCACCATCCCAACAAGTAACAATACCTTCTCTTCTAAAAAAAACTTAGCAAAAATATCACGCACCGCACCCACCGAAGCACCCGGCCATTGAATAAGGGTCAACAGTTGGATGCTGGCAATGCGCTTATTAACATCATCTGTTATAAACCTATCAAGAAGCTGATCAATAAAAGCATTGGTTTCTTGACATAAATGATAAACCCCTTGAACAAGCCAAGCTTGTTGTGAAACAACCTTCAAACAACACGACACCAACGCATCAAGCGCTATAGCATTGATATAATGCTTGCCCCGAGCAGCTTGCGAGACACATGTCACAAGAAAAGATGTCTGCTGATCCTCGTTAAAGTAACAAAATAGCCCCGGAATTTCTGACAACACAAGCAAGGCTGCCTGTTCTTCAAAAAGAAAAGCGTGAATGCCTTCGAACTCTGCACGAACAAAACCGTTAGAACACTCAAGAAGGTTAAATAGCTTTAACGCTGAAATCCGCTGCTCGATTCTTCCCAGGTGAAGCCTACTCAATAATTGATAGCGAAAATCTTCTTTAAACCAATATAGCTTATAAATGGCTTGAACAGGGCTGTCTTGCATTGAAATGACGCCTAAGCAATAATCAAGCAATGTCGAGCATAAAATAGCATTGATATAACTTTTACCCAACGATGCTTGCTCGTTATTTAACTTTAAACATGCATCAAGAAATTCTGTTTGCTGAACCTCCTGAAGGCTATCAAATAATGCCGAAATTTCTGGTAAAAAATGCTTTGCTTCTTCTACAGTACAAAGCAGAGCCTTTAAAATTTCACTGCCTGAATAATCCGTCCATTCAACAAGGTTAAATAGGCGTATGCTTGCAATACGCTGCTTAATAGCACCTTTAGTCAACCTGTCAAAAAGGTATCGAGAGAAACCTTTTTTATCTTGATATTGTTGGTAAATTACTTGAATAAATCTACCATGCGTCGAAACAACACTTAAACAGTACAAGACCAGCAACTCAGGCGTTATATCATTGATATATTCTGCTTTCCGCAGGTTTTTCAAGCACCAGCATGCAAAAAGAAAATCCGTCTGACGATCCAGCTGAAAACCAGCAAATAATTCAGCAATATCTTCTGGGACTAACGTGGTAGCTTTCATCATTTTCATGAATATAGCCACTATTTGATTATTGCGAGAACAATCAACCAGCCTTTCCGATACATTTTGATTTTCATCAAATGCCGCGCTCTCGCTAAACGGTGGCGCCGATGGCTCCACTGGGAAAACCGAAGTCGGCACTGATGTTTTCTGCGTGACAACCTTACCTGCCTTCTTCGCGCCCCCGCGTTTCTCGGCATCCTTCAAAAACACAAAATACTTCTCAAAATCAGACCCAGCAAAACGCAAGTAAGAGCGCATAGCGCACGTTGCAGCATCATTTAATAAACCACATATAGCTTGAGCTCTGGCTTTATAAGCCTCATATTTCACAGGGAAACCGCAAGACAAGTACAGAACAAACCATGGGGCGCCCAGACAATCAAACAAATACTGCACCCATTCGGCACTTGGTGAAGCAAGAGAATCTCTTATTTGCTGCGCACTCAAACTTTCTATCAACTTGGGATAATAACCCAGTAAAATACATGCCGTCTTAAACGCCATACGCTTATTAAATCTTTTTCCAAAATCATCCCGCGCCCCTGAAGTCATCTTAAGAGCAAGCTTTACACGCTGCTGAGGCGTCTCTGCTGTTTCGAGAAGATGGTATTGCAAATCTGCCGAAAAAGACTTATAGAATGCGAGCACTGAATCCCCTGACAAACGCCAATGTGTCGAGAATAAAAGTGAAACAACTTTTTGTGGATCTCCCTGATTTTCTAGCGCTTCTCTATAGACTGCCTCCAATAAGTCAACCGGTTGCATAGCAACTTGCGATTGATATAAGCTTGCAACAAGCTCAGCATCTTCTTTATCCATGCCAAGCAAAATAGCCGCTTGGTTTTTGGGAGAAAGATTAGCGAAAGCCGGATAAACCGATTCAGTAGAACACCCAACAAGATGACGTAATTTTATATTTGAAATACGTTGCTTTGCACGTATTGCGCGCGTCTCCTCAAGTGAAAGATCTCGCGCCGTACTTCGTGCATCCTGATCAACATTATTCGAAACAAATACGGATAAAAGCGCCTTTAAAAAATCTTTTTTTCTCGTATACTGATGATAGATTTTTTGAAGCAGCTCCCCTTGTTCCGAAACAACACCCAGACAATACGAGGCCAACGTAGCGGGCAGTATGGCATTTATGCGCTCTATACCATGAGATACCCCACCCAAACATTTAAAAAAAAACTCCGTTTGCCGACGCTCGCCCAAGTCGTTAAATAATTTAGAAAGATCTTCATCGGTTAAAGAATGTTTTTCCGCCAAGTCTAAAACACACCGAACTCTGTTACCAGGAAAAAGCACAAGCACGTCGTTTCTAACGTATCTCGCCTTCTTTAGTACCTGCTTCAACAATGCAGGCTTATCTTGTGGATTATTTCTGATGTGATTATTAAAGCGCTTCACCGCCTCCGGAGAATCCAAAGCATCCCAACGAGTAGCCAGCGCCTTATTTCGCCGCTTTTTTTTCGAACTCTTCGGAGTCATCTTGATAATTTCCGAAACCAAGTCCCTCTGCTTTTTAGGCATTTCTCGCCCTCCTAATTATTAATTAATATCAGCACAGCTCACAAAAAAATACCGAAAAACAAGCTCGCCTATTAATGCGATGGAGAATAATAGCTCTCCGACACATTAACCTTATCCATTTCGCTAGCCAACCACTCCGGCGATACCCTGGCTGTTGCATCATGCACGTATTTACTGCTATTTTCAATCACTCTTTTCCTTAGCGACCTGAGCGGCGATGCTCCTGGAAACAAATACGAAACTGGCGCTTGCTGCCGATTTTTCACCACATTGTTACGCCCCAGAAAAGCAAAACATTTGGCAACCTTTGGTCCAGACCCATGAAAATAGAGCCCCAACTCCCCTCTCGCATCTTCTGGAAGATAACTACAAATACGCTGAACGACGCTCTTCTGCGCTTTATTTTCCAAACTAAAACTATCAGACAAAAAATCAACAAACCATTGTACGGACAAGCAATGAAATAAATAACATACCTGCCTGGGATTTAATCTGGAAAGAAACGCTCTTTTTTGCTCTGGGCTCGGTTTCTTGATCAATGCCGGATGATAGCGAAGCAAAAGTGATGCTACATCTGGCGCCATTGTTGTATTTAATCGCTGTTCAAACTCATCCAATGCTTTTTGAGAAAACCTAAGCGCAAGCTCTGTGCGCTGTGGTGATTTTGCCGCCTCGAGTAACCCATATTGCAAATCGGGTGAAAAATTTTTGTAATAAGCCATGGTAATCAAATAACCAGATATACGCTGAAGGCCTAAAAACAGCTGTGAAACAAAAGCCCATCTCGCCCCATACGGCCTCTCTTTCGCATTACAAGGAAGCCTTTCATCTATTGCATTTAATAGAACAATCGGCTGTTCAAGTGCCTGCGACTGATAAAATATCACAGCAGACCAGGGGTCTTTCAGCGCCAGCTCAACAATAAAGTCTGCCTTTTTATCAAGTAACCAGCTAGAAAAGAACCCCATCAGCTCTTGCAATACTGGTGCTAAGCTTTCACTCCATGAAATAGAAAGCAATAACGTTATGGCGGCAATTCTCTGCTTAGTATCGCCTACTTTAAATGCGCTTAAAACCTCAGACAGAAACCCTGCTTTGTTTTTATGTTGGCTATATATTTTTTGAAGCAATGGCATCTCTTGATAAACAACCCGCAAACAATAAGCAATCAATACTTCAAAGGTAATACCATAGCTATAGATAGCCAATACATACACGTTCTTGCTTGATGCTTTTTGTTTAAAAATAGCAGTTTGCTCCTCCCTTGATAATACAAGAAAGAATTCTGATAACTCTGCCGACGTCAACTCAATTTTCGTGTGTAGAATATCAAGGAAAAACTGAACCCTCTTCTCAGCCTCGTACTGCTCAAGCTCATGACAGAGGAACTTGACTCGATATTTTAGGCGACGCAACAAGGCAAATTTATCTTTCGGATGCTTTTTAATATGACGTTGAACTTTCTGGCTAGCTTTTTTGGCACTCAATGCATTCATCTTGCAAGCCAGCTGATCAAGTCGCTCCGCATACTGTTTGCGTTTTTTTTCTGCACACCTTTCCGCTTCCACCTCCTTATCCCATTGCTTTTTCCTTCTAGCATCCATCGCCTCACATTCGAGGAACTTGCTCAACGCTTTCAGGTGTTTTGCAAACATTCTCTTTCTCCAGGTATTATTAACTTATTAACGCAACTCATATTAGCGCCACGAATACTCCCACAAACCGCGCCCGCAAACAACTACCTCTCAAACAAAACACAATCTCAATCTTGTGCTACACTAAAAAAGACAGCTGATCCAAGGACGCAACCGATGAAAGTCTGGCCATTTACTCACATTAAAAACCGACTGGTTAACTGGTTGGTCAAAGATGCGCCTGTTTCTGGCATCCCCGCCTGTGATATTGATCGAATTATCTACGAAATTCAGCCTTGTGACATTATTCTGGTGGAAGGTCGGAACCGTATCAGTGAAATCATTAAGCTCACCACGCGCAGCACCTGGTCACATGCCGCCATCTATATCGGGCCGCTTGAGAATATACGCAACAAAACACTGCGCGCTCAAATTGAACCATTTTTTGACGGAAGCGATCATGAACCGCTGCTCATTGAGGGTTTAATTGGCAAAGGCGTGGTCATCACACCCTTGTCAGAATACAAAAAAGACCATATTCGACTGTGTCGACCCGTGGGGATGTCAAAAAATGACATGCAAAGGGTCATGACCTATTGCGCGGACCACCTGGGCTCTGTTTATGATGTACGCCATGTCTTTGATTTATTGCGCCTTTTATTTCCTTTCTTCTTCCTACCGCGGCAGTGGTTCACCAGCTTGTACCAGCGCAAATCCAGACAGACCAATAAAAAGCAAATATGCTCGTCCCTGCTCGCTGAAGCCTTCGCCTCGGTCAAATTCCCCATTCTTCCGGCCATTCGTCGAAATAAAGCTGGCAAAATTGAGTTCATCCACCGGAATCCAAAGCTCTTTGTCCCGAAAGACTTTGATTTATCACCGTATTTTGAGATTATCAAGTATCCGCTGTTTGGTGCGGAGAATGCAGGGATTTATCGTAGTTTGCCTTGGCGGGAGGGGGCGTTGAGTAATGATGAGGCAGGGGTGAGCCTGCGGCAAACAACCTCGAGAAAGCGCGATGATAGCAGTACGCCCGACTAGCACGTTGAATATTTTTGGATATGTGTTAGGATAGGCTCAACTGTATCGTCTTTTTCGGTACCACGTAATCCCTCAACATGAAACTACGTAGAAAAACAAACATCAATAAAAAATGAAGCTAATGAAAAACGACACAAATACCTCAACTCTTCACAATGACATACAAAACTTTCTGCTCAGCCTGGACACAGCAACACAAAACCACGAACATACAAGCAAACTTCTATTGCTCAGAAAGCGTATAAGAGAAAATCCCGAACCAATAAAAACAATCGCTGCTTTGAAGAAATCCTATCTATCATCCCTAGTAAAAAACAAGCTAACCAAAGAGAACTTATTACCTTTAAAGTATCTCTTAAAACTATTGCATTACAAAAGGCCAGACAAAGCATTATTATGTTTTATTATTGATTTTAAGGCAGACTTCAGCCAAGCTTTTTTTAACACGCAAAACTTCAACACATATCTTAACCTCTTTAAAAAAAACGAGCAAATCATCACGCTATATCATTTAATTAATCAATATGACAACAATAACAATCTTTCTACGATTATAACCTTATTCAAAGGCAGTGAAGACTTAGCCCACAAAACCAATCATCTAAACAAAAATATTCTCGAAATATGCTGCTCTCCAAAAAAAACGGGGTTACTTCAATGGATCATCATAAACATTGATATACGAAGATTCGAAATGAATACATTCATACAAACCCTCTTCAAACAATACCGGGAACAAGCTATTTTATCTATTTTAGGCGGCAATCAACAGCATACCAATGACCCGAGCGTGCTTATTGAAAATAAAAAACATCTTGTAAAACACTTGATTAAATTTATTCTTGGGTTAAAAACTAACAAAAATATCTTGTCGCCTACAATCAAGAAAACCTCCAATCCCACACAAAAATCTCTTTTCATCTGCACAATGTTTGTCAAAAAATCCGATTACATACAGATAGAATATAAACTACAGCAACCCGTTGCCAAGCTACTCAAACAAGACAGCATCTACAAAGAGCATTTGTTTTTTCAGTTTCTATGCCACATCCAATCTCAGGATATCGAGCCATTAAAAGAACTGCTCTTACACGAGGGAAAATGTTTATTTACCTACAAAAATGAAGATCACGACATCCTTCACTACCTTTTTCAAGAGGAGTCAGGCATCTTCGAAGAAGCCGTCCTATTTGTTTTCAATAGCGAACATGTATATCTCGTTGATTATACATCATTTTTCAACCGCCTAGTAGCGTGGGGCCCAGAGAAAGCTCTTGCCTTTCATCAGAGGGCGCTCAAGAAACTTAAGCCCTACTTCCTATCATTTGAAATGATATTGCATCAACACCTTCAGAAAACAAAGAATAATATCCGACTCAACCAAGCCTCCGTACAACCACTCACCAAGGAGTACAAACAAGGAGCGACTCTCTTCTTCTCCTTGTCCAATGAAGAAGGAGGCCGCCAAGAAGATCCACTGATCCAAAGCCTCGAGTAATAAACAGCCTATTGAAAGATGGGCATGCATTGATTTTTGCAACATTGGAAGTAATCTGCCGCCAAAACACAGAAAAGGTGGCTTTTTGATCAATTTTCCTTGCCTCATCGACTGTTTCTGTTAGAATGAACCAAGCAGTGCACTTTATGGAAGCGCTGACTAGTAAGAAGCCATAGAAAACAAACATAAATAAAAGCTAACGCCAATGAAAAATAACACAGATTACAAGACAATCACCATTCTCAGCGAGGCAGAGACCTGCCTAAATAAGATCAATACCTTTCTAGCCAACTTAGACGAAAAAACTCAAGAGGAAGAATCTAGCGATACAATATTAACGTTAAGAAAAAATATCAGCGATTTCCACAGCCAGGAACAAAAAACAATCCTTGGCGTGATGAAAACAAGCTGCTTAGAAACACTAAAAAATGCCGAAAAACTGACGAAATCACACCTCAAACAGCTTAAATATCTTTTAAAAATCATATACTACAAACCTGCTGATAAAGATCTCTTAGATTTTTTAATAAACTTCAAAATAGAACTCACCCAAACGCTTCTTGAAAATGATAAACTTCAAAACAGCAGCAATATACGCGCTCTCGAAAACCTCGTTGGGCAAAGCAAACAAACTATCGCCATGTATCACTCAATTTATCTATCGCAAGATGAAGAAAATCCTCGGCTCGAGATGCAGAAAATTCAAATGCAATTAATAGAGAAAAATCCAGATCTAATCTATAGCCGTGATCATGAAAACATAAACATAGTCGAGAGCAGACTACATAAAGAGGGAAATCTAGAGTCAACCTACAGCAAGCAGCATCAAGATAAAAATCAACAACTTCGAAACACCCTGATTCACTGGATAACCACAAACGGCATAGCCCACTTTCTAACAACGCTAGACATCAAGGCTATGCGAAGCGACGACTTGATTTATCAACGAGAAATTGGGCTTAAGCAAACAATTTTAAGTAAGGCGCTATACGCTCGACTAGGAAATCCAAGAACTAACGGATCCTCCGAAAAACAAGCCGCCTTTATTAACAATGATCTTGCCAAACAAATACAAAAAGTTATTAATAATTACTCTATTGCCTTCTTAGAAGAACGACTCTCCTTCCTGTTGAAAATATTACAGTATAAACGCTCCGATGAAAATCTCATTTCGTTTTTTAATGACGTTACAACAAAATGCTCCAAGATAATAAATGACGCCCAAACGAAAACATTTAAAGTTAAATTAATCTACGGCTTTAATAAGTTGATTAACACCAACCTAATAAAACAGAACAACCCAACAACTCGATGCATTAATCAACTCGAAAAACATTACAACATTATTTATTGGGATATTGCTTACAAATTCATTTATTCTTCCGATAAAAACATAGGTGGAAAAAATCTAAGCAAAATAGCTAATCTTCTCATGATAGACCGCAATCTTATTTTCTCTACCAATCATCATGGGCTAAATATACTAGAAACATGCCTACGTCAAAGCAAAAGCGCCATTGCTTTTGTTTTTAACTCGATTGACATTCGACCCTTATTATCAGAAAGCTTTATTTGCAAACATTTAAACTGTCATAACGACTTTACAAAACTAACAAACCTATTATCTACCCCTTGTCTCTCAAGAAAAATAAACAGCGCCTGGGCAAACAATAAACAATACTTAATAAGTCAACTAAAACAATCTGTCAATAAAATCCTGAAGAACAACCATTACACAGACAAAAACAATATGCCATGCATTGAAAAATTCTTGAAAGAATACCCAAAGCAAGATACAAACATCAAAAACGACAAGCTAATCATACTTACCGGATTAATCCTATCAAAATACAGACTCTTCAAAACAGACAAAGATTATTTTTTCAACAAGCTATCTCACAAAAAACTTGATTTTCTAGCAGGCTATTTTAACAAAAAGACATTTCTCTCACTGATTCATGGCCATACAAGACCCAATATAAAAAATATTCCCGTTAGCTCGACAAAAATTCTTTTAGCATGGTTGTTCAAAAATATAGACCTAAGAGAATCGCCACTCAAAATAGATATCATCGACCTTATCTGCTATAACGAAGATATAGACATACTAAATCTAATAAAAACATGCAATAAAAAACAGCTAACAATATCTTACGCAAACCAATATTGGATTGCGGAGGCGCTACTAGAACGCACATGGATGCTAATAGAGCATCATCACTGTGACGACATAAGCGAGCTTATGTTAAACCATACCAACCCCAATTCATCCGTCATAATGCCAGTGGGCCTGGTGAAATTAATTTCATCTCACTTCGATGTTTTTGGCTATACAGAAGACATAAGTCCGCCCGAAGTAGAAGATCCATTTTTAAACCACGCTGTTTTGCAATATAATCGCCTTTTCTGTCGGTTCTTGCATTATGTTAGATGCAAAAACCTGGATGGGATAAAACAGCTTCTTCTTAGCAATAACGGATCATTACTATTAAAATCTACACATAAAAATAAAAAAAATCTTCTTCGTTACTTAACGCCTAAAGATCATTTTGGCGTAAACGCTCTTTTACTTGTTTTCAGTCAAGACACAATACTCTCTCAACTTGATCACACGGCGTTTTTCAGTAAACAACTTACTAAGAATGCACGCGAAACGTATTATCTCTTCAAACAGATAGTAGCGATGCAAAACAAACTTGGTGCTTGCGAAGAAATCGTGAAGGAATATAAATCATCGGCACGCTGTTTTCATGTATTGGAAAGCCTCACGTCTTTAGCGGAAAATTCTGATGCTAACAGCAGTGAAGAAGTCGACGCATCATATGTAACGGATGAAGAATCTATCGTCGACTATGAAAATGATGAGGCCGACCTGACAATGGATTGCTTTGTCATTGACCAAAATACACCCACCACAAAAACACATCAATCGTCAACAGTACAAGGAAGCGCTTATCAAAAAGATAACCCAGATCGCTTCAAACAGTTTCTCAAGGATTTCCCTCATGCAATAACAATGGCTCGCAAAAGAGAGACTACCTATAACGAATGTATTTTAAAAATCGCCGCCAAACAATGGATGAATACCCGTTTATCAAACAATCAATTAAAACTTTTCTTTATCGTTACAGGTGATCGTAAACGTCAAGCTAAATATGTTAACAATATACTAGAACATTGCAACAATGCAGGTAGATCGAATTATTTTGAACAGGATCAAATGACTTGGTTAAACTCACAAGGAGAATGGATACACAATGCAACAACAAAAACAATAAACACAAAAGCTGACACTGGACAAAGCACGGAAAATGGAAACCAATTTACTATAAAAGAAGACCAGACATTCACCCAAAGATATAGTGACTTTATGCGCAAAAACTCGCATACCTTTTCTACGGGCTCTGGACTTACCGATCTGCTTCATTCGACAAACTCATCAAGCTCCAATCTATCAAATAATCCATTTGCGCTCTCATCAAGAGCCAGCAGCCGCAACGAACAACCTTCAAATAACGAAACATCCTCAGACATAACCACCAGCTCAGGCTCATCCTTGGAACAAGTATTTAACTAACCGCAAAGACCTCACGAATAATCACAAGCGCATCATCCACCTGCTTTCTCGTGATGATCAGCGGCGGTGCTAAGCGCACCACCGTTGCATGGGTTTCTTTGCTTAACAACCCACGTTCAATCAGCGCCAAACACACCTCTCGTGCATTCAACGCCTTCGGATGCAGCTCAATACCAATAAAAAGCCCTTTGCCTCGAACTTCTTTAATGCCCACGTGCTTTATTTTTTTTAGTTCCGCTAGAAAGTACTCGCCCAATTGGTGAGAATTTTCTATTAACTTCTCATCCAAGATGGTATTAAATGCCGTTAACCCAACCGCCGCGCTTAACGGGTTCCCGCCAAACGTGCTGCCATGGTCGCCTGGTGTAAAAACATCGAGCACTTCTTTTTTTGCTAAAAAAGCCGATGCCGGCAACAATCCGCCACCCAGAGCCTTGCCAAGCAGCAAGCCATCAGGAGTAATACCGTCGTGCTGATAGGCGAATAACTTTCCTGTCCGGCCTAAACCGGTTTGAATCTCATCACATATCAAAAGCACATTATGTTTTTTGCATAACTCAGCACATCGCTTTAAATAACCTTCAGGCGGCACGACAATGCCCGCCTCACCTTGAATCGGTTCGACAATAAACGCTGCCGTATTCGGCGTAATCGCTCGCTCTAATGCATCCGCATCACCGTATTCAACCAACTTTAAGCCGGCAGGGAAAGGACCAAAACCTTCTTGATATTGCGCCTCAGATGACATACCCACAATGGCGATCGTTCTGCCGTGAAAATTACCCGTGCATGCAATAATTTCTGCCTGATCTTTTTGAATACCTTTGATCTGATAGCCCCACTTTCTCACCGCCTTCATCGCAGTTTCTACCGCTTCGGCACCTGTATTCATTGGCAACGCTTTATCGAAACCCGCCACCTCACAAAGTCGCTGTAAAAAAGGTGCTAACTTATCGGTATAATACGCACGTGAAACAATGGCTAACCGCTGAAGCTGATCTTGCATCGCCTTGACCACTTTAGGGTGCAAGTGACCCAGGCTCACTGCAGAATAGGCGCTCATCATGTCTAAGTATTTCTTGCCGCTTTCATCCCAAACGTAAACACCCTCGCCTTTCACTAAAACCACCGGCAACGGCGCATAATGATGCGCGCCATAGTGTTCTTCAACAGCGATATAATCCATAGATACCCCTTGTTTTCTAATTGTCTAACCTAGCGGTCGCATATGCGGAAATAAAATAACATCACGAATCGACGGTGAATCCGTTAACAGCATCACCAAGCGATCAATACCAATGCCCTCGCCCGCGGCTGGTGGCATACCATGCTCAAGTGCCACTATGTAATCTTCATCATAAGGCATCGCTTCTTCATCGCCCGCTGTTTTTGCCTCGATCTGTGCTTTAAACCGTGCCGCTTGATCTTCGGGGTCATTTAACTCAGAAAATCCATTCGCAAGTTCACGCCCACCCACGAAAAATTCAAATCGATCAGTCACATGCGGATCTTCGTCATTCCTTCGCGCTAACGGTGATACCTCTGCAGGGTAAGCCGTAATGAAAGTAGGTTGTATGAGAAGATGCTCTGCTGTTTTTTCAAAAATTTCAATTTGGACTTTACCCAAACCATGATGTAATTCAACAGGGATATCAAGCTTTTTGGCAATAACCGTCGCTTTTTCAAGATCATGTAAATCAGCTTCGTTGAAGCCTGAATTAAACTTCATGATCGCCTCAATCACCGTTAACCGCTGGAAAGGCTTGGAGAAGTCGTAATCTTCACCCTGGCAATGCACTGTGGTTGCGCCCAAAACAGTTTCACAAAGCTTACGCATCAAATCTTCGGTTAAATTCATCAAGTCATTGTAATCAGCATACGCTTGGTAAAACTCGACCATAGTAAATTCTGGATTATGCCGCGTTGATAAGCCCTCGTTTCTAAAGTTTCGATTGATTTCAAACACACGCTCAAAGCCACCCACCACTAACCGCTTTAAATAAAGCTCAGGCGCGATACGCAAGAACAATTCAATATCCAACGCATTATGAAAGGTTTTAAACGGTTTTGCTGCAGCACCTCCGGCCAGCACTTGCATCATCGGCGTTTCCACTTCCATGAAACGACGTTCTGTTAAATAATCACGGATAAAGTCGACAATCTTCGTTCGCATCACAAACGTTTTACGCGTGGCTTCATTGGTCATGAGATCAATGTAACGTTGACGATAACGTGCTTCCGTATCCGTTAATCCATGAAATTTCTCAGGCAAAGGCCGTAGCGCTTTCGTGACTAAATCAATCTCGCTGAGTTTTACCGATAGCTCGCCCGTGTTCGTTTTGAAGACCACGCCTTTCGCCCAAACGATATCGCCCATATCCCAATGTTTTGTGGCATCATAAACACCTTCGGGCAAATCATTATGACGAAGAAACAATTGAATGCTTCCCGTCATGTCCTGAATCGTCATAAAAGACGCCTTGCCCATCACACGGTGCAACATCATCCTACCCGCCACAATGGCTGGCACATTCTCTTCAACCAACGCGTCTTTGGTCTTTTCACCATGCGCCTGGTGAAGGTCTGCCGCAAAGTCATCGCGACGAAAATGGTTGCGATACGCTTTGTGATCTGAGCGCAAGACCGCAAGCTTTTCTTTGCGCTGGGCGATCAGCTTGTTCTCGTCGTGCTCTTGATGTTCTGTATTGTCAGTGGCGGTCGTTGCTTTGTTCATTTTGTTACCTTTTTTGTGCATACGGCTATTGTCATAGCCTCAAAGAATGCGTTATGATAGCTCAAGTGTCTCATTATACCCAGCAATTGACAGCGATCAATCTATCATGACAAAAACAGTACTCAGCAAGAAACAGCAACAAATTGCAAGCTATGCTTTTATGAAGCAGCTGCAAAACTTGCCTTTCGTAGAAGCCATCCTATTGTTCGGCTCACGCGCCAGGAATACTCAACGTCAAAATTCTGACATTGATTTAGCCATTCTCTGTCCTTCAGCAAGCAATGCTGACTGGTTATTGATCATGGATGTCATTGACGATGCAGATACCTTGCTAAAAATTGATTGTATACGTTATGATACCCTCAATGATCAAGCCCTGCTTGAAGACATCAAAGGCAATCATGTATTGCTGTATCAGAAGGAAGGAACAAACCAATGAATGATCGAGGCAAGCTTGCTTTGCAAAACTTAGGACAGGCACTCGACAGACTAGAAGAGGTCTTGAACGTCTCACCCTCAGAGAACAACTACGTCATTGATGCCACGATCCAAAGGTTCGAGTTCGTTATAGAGCTATATTGGAAAACATTTAAACATCTCCTTGCCGCTCAGGGCAAAACAACTTCCCTGCCTAAAGCATCTCTCCAAGAGGCCTACGCCGCCGGCTGGATCTGTGATGAAAAACTTTGGCTAAACATGATGCGTGACCGCAACCTAACCTCTCACACCTACAAGGAAAAGAACGCACAAGAGATTTACAAAAATATTCGAACCTATTATCCTGAAATGCGCCAAGTTTATCGCAAGCTATGCGCACTTTCTCCGTCCTAGCAATACATTCTTTTAACGCTGACCTGAAGACTGTCTAACAACGATTCCCACTCGTTGGGCGCCATAGGGTCATCCATCTCCAATATCTCACAAGGGCGCATTGTTTCATTCACATGGTTTTCAACGGCTTCATTCATGATTTCATCCTTTTGTTACTCAAAATACCTGATCATGATAGCCGTTTAATAAGCGGGGATTAAGTAGGCAAAAGAGAATGCAATGTTTCCTTTTTGGAAACAATGTTAGTGCGATGAATCGCACTCGATTGTGTCAGATCTAATTAATTTAGCGCCATAAAGCCGTGTTTTCCGACTTAAATGAGAGATAGCAGCGATTCCCGGCTAACACAACAAGCAAGCCATAACAGGGCTCAGAGAGCGATTCAAAAATATTTTTCGTAAACTTTTTCATGTATCCTATGCGTATTTTTCATTCGCAAAGGATAAATAATGA
>Ga0233437_1001286_pt1 | contig 47019 bp, 36 predicted proteins | sample SI_122_August201_FD_182714 | JGI IMG/M metagenome (GOLD analysis project Ga0233437, IMG submission 182714) | Seawater microbial communities from Saanich Inlet, British Columbia, Canada - SI_122_August2016_200_MG | ecosystem: Environmental > Aquatic > Marine > Inlet | place: Canada: British... | reverse complement strand
TAATTAAGGCAAAAAATGAGCTTTTTGATTATTTGAAAGCTAACAAGGCTGCTATTTTCTTTAATCAGAGTGATAAGATACTAAGCCGCTTAATTGGCGATTACCCGGCACATCCATATGGTCAGGGTTCACAGCAAAGTTCAATTATTGAAGTACTTGACGGCTTGTATCATTGTTTTAATTTTGATCCGGGAGGGGAGGGTGATACTATTCGTATAGAGACCCGGCTTGTGGGTGCATATAATCTTTCTAATGTATTGGCGGCTATTGAGATTGGCAGGTACTTTGGGATTTCGCTTCAAGTTGCAGCAAAAAGAATTCTGGAATATGAGCCTGGAATGAATAGATCTCAGTTGAAGAAAACGAATTCTAATACTTTGATTCTGGATGCCTATAATGCAAATCCCAGCAGTATGAGGGAGGCGATCCTTAACTTTTCTGCAATCAGGCAGGAGAACAAGCTGGCTATTCTAGGGGATATGTTGGAATTAGGGGAGTTTTCTCATGATGCACATAAAGATATTCTGGATTTGATAAAAGAAGTCGGTTTGGAATGTATACTCGTAGGACCTGAATTCTTGAAAATTAAAGCGGCAAAATCATTTTTGTGTTTTCCTGATTCCTTAAAAGCAGCGGCTTACCTGAAGGCTCGTCCTTTCACAAATAAACTGATTCTCTTAAAGGGATCGCGGGGAATCAGACTTGAGGAGATATCTGAGGTACTATAAGTTAAGATCCTGAAATTTTTTCTTTCTCCTGATGAAATAGGCTAAAACAATGCTGCCGGAGTACATGCCTGTCAATGGCGTCTCGTTCACCGGGTTATTCTGACGCTTTTTCCTGAGTTGAGCCTTTGCCTGATGAAATTTAATATGAGCCTTGAAAACTGTGGTGAATAATTTGCCCTGACCTTTGAGTAAATACATTAACGCTGATGCTCCGTCAAGAATCATGCGTGCAAAAATAATCCTGAATACTCTCTTATCCGGCAGGTTTTTATACAATAGAAAAAGATTGTTTCTGTAGTTTAAGAAAAGCTTATAAGTAGATTCTTTTGAAAGCGTTCCTCCGCCCACATGAAAAACATGAGATTCGGGTACAACTTTAAGTTTCATTCCCATTCTTTGCAAGCGCCAGCACAGATCAATTTCTTCCATATGGGCAAAGAAATCAGCATCAAAGCCTCCTGCTTTTGTGAAGATTTCTCTCTTAATTAACATACAGGCTCCTGTTGTCCAGAACACTTCTATGCTATTATTATGTTGTCCCTTGTCAGTTTCAAGATGATCAAATAACCTGCCGCGGCAAAAGGGATAGCCGTATTTATCGATAAATCCACCCGAGGCTCCGGCATATTCGAATTCCTCCCTATTGTTAAATGAAAGAATCTTTGGCATCACCGCAGCGGTCTCCTTGTCTTTAATCGCCTTGAGCAGAGGTTGTAACCAGTTTTTAGTGACCTCTACATCTGAATTAAGCAAGAGTATGTGTTCATGCTCACACTGACTAATAGCTTCATTGTAACCACCTGCAAATCCATAATTCTTGTCGAGCTGTATAATCCTGATTGAAGGATGATGCAGATTTAGCCAGCTCACTGAATCATCTGTACTTGCATTATCCGCAATAATGATTTCAGCTTCTTCATCCGGGGTGAATTCAAGTAGCTTGTGTAGAAATTGCCGGAGAAAATCTGCCCCATTCCAATTAAGAATAACTACCGCTGTTTTAGGCATGCTGTAAATATAAACCTTAGCGCTGGTGTTTCCAACGACGATGTGACCATAGCCAATATGGAGGATTATTTTTTATTGTATGCTCCAGGGCATGAATAAAAAAAGAGGTTTGCTGTCCTGACTCCAGATCTTTTTCTCCTTCTGATATTGGCAGGTATTCACAGTTGTAGAATCCTGGTTTCTCCTGGGTCATTTTCAGATAAAGAACAGGCAGGCCATAACGACCAGCCAGCTTCTCAGCTCCGGTAAACCAGGCTGTATCCTGATGAAGGAAATCCTGCCAGAAGTTTATGTCTCCAAATGCAGGGGTTTGATCAGCAATCAGAAGTAAAGCTCTTGGCCGGCTGCTATTTCGTTTTGAACTCAAAGCTCGTAAAGTTGCCTTCATAGGAATAGGATGTACTTGCTTTTTTTGGCGAATACGCCGTACCAGTCTGTCAAAAGTTTTACTTGACTGAGGTTTATATACCCCCAGTACATCAAAACCCAGGGGACAAATGCATCCCGGACTCCATTCCCAATTGCCTGTATGTCCGGCCAGTATTATTATATCCTGAGATTCATTAGCATAATGCTCGAGTATCTCAGGATTAATAATTTTTATTCGCCTTGCGATTCGGTCAGGATTCCAGTGAACAACTTTGAAAGATTCGATTAATAATCTCCCTAACCATTTGTAATACTCACTCTCAATAGCTAATAAATCCTCTCCGGATTTCTCCGGAAAGGATTTCATCAAGTTATTTCTTATTATATCAAGCCTGTATTTAATAATTCGATGCAGGAGCCAACTTAATATGCGTGCAATTGGGTATAACAGTAGTAGTGGAGGTAAGGTTAAAACCCACATTACACCATATAGCAAATTGGCCCTGATCGTTGTCATTTACAAGATTGAGGTCTACTTAATGATTTTTGAGCCAGCACGTCCGCCCCAACCTGAATCAAAATCATAATCTTCGTAATTTCTCAAATTAGTATTCCTGCCATGCAGATCTACTTTCCAGTAAGGATTATATAGTTCTCCCCTGGCATCAGAATGTAAGAGGAAGTATTCAGTTCCGACCAAATGGGGGTTATAAAAGATAAACCTTTTGTTTGACTGGTTACCTTCCAAGGTGTAATAATGCCACATTGCATAAGGATAAGAGTTTGGTTCATGATCAGAAAACTCTGAATCGTTTGGTGGGCCATATCGTAGCCAAATCCGACCCATGTCGGTTTCAAAACCATGCTTAATCTGGGTCTTGAATCTGTCTTCAACTTTCATTACCTCTTGCTTATATCTATTCCATTCAGCTTCAGGATACTGTTCGTTTCGGGTTTCCCAGAAAGAGAATAAAAACTGCTGCTTCTTTTTAATGTCTCCGGATTTTATCACATTCTTGGCAAACTGCTTTTCCAATGAGTTAGCAACAGGCCTCAGGCACCCGATATAGAAGTTAATTGAATCGTGATCATTGATTCTTTCAGCAAAGGTGGAGCTGATATCAACTGATCCAATATCCTCCAGATTCACCTGGATTCCAGGATTATGACGCTGGAAGAAAATTTTATGTACCAAAAGCTCAGCATTTTCTCTGTCGCGAGCCTCAACAACCAGGTTGTAATTACCACTAGGTAAGTTAGTTATTGGAATAGTTGCCAATACCACATTAACCGGACCTGCTTTCTGCCTTTGAAAGCGGGCAAAATCCGATAGGGAGATGGTTGTCTCAAACGATTCAAGATAATATCTGAATAAAAAATCCTGATCCTGACCAATTGACTGGTCCAGATTGTACAATTCTGTATAGAAAGTCAAACTTTCCACTTCAGCTGGATAGAAATCACCAACAAATGGAACCAAATCATATCCACTTTTTGTCAGAATACTTTCTTCATTTGATGGGGCAAAGGATTCAACAAATTGAAAATCAGAGAACCGTACATCAGCCTGATCATATTCAAGCGAAATCATCTCTGCGTGTTCAACTGCTGTTTCTTCAATATTGTTGTCTTTCAACACCAACTCCATCTGATAAACTCCATGGGGAAGAGGAATTCGTTGCTGATCGATGAAATTTGGCAGGGTACCAGTTGTATCAGTAACCTCCTCACTAAGAAGATTGTATTTTCTGAAATCCCTGATTTGATCATCTTGCTTAAACAAGATAGTTACCTCAAGTGAGGCCTGATACTTGTCATTTTCATTTTTATTGAACTCGGCTGAGGGTCCAAATACTTTCAAATAAGTTTCAACGTAGGGGCCTTCTGAAGGGGAGAAGAATCCGGCGTGATAGAACAGGGCTTGCAGGTCTTGAGCCTGGATCCCGGGTGCAATAAGGAAAGAAAGAGTAGCCAGTGTAATAATTAATCGTTTCATGGCTAAGGTTTTAATTTATTATATGTTAGAATTATGAAAAATTAGTTCCAATTCAAATGTTTATAGTCTTTGTTATGAGACTTATTCAATTGATTAAGTTTGGGATAATAAGTCCCTACATCACCAGGCCCAAGTCCAACCTTGAAGGAGTTCTCAGTTAAAATCTCAGAATTGTAAAACAATACTTTACCAGCCCTTACAAGCACAGCAACTTCTTCAGATTTCCCGGAGGCTTTTATTCTGAATGTTGTACCAGTCACTGATACTTTCGTTTGACCGGTATCAACAATAAATGGGTATTTAGGATCTCCAACAACATCAAAATATCCTTCGCCTGAGAGCTGCACCAGACGACTATCAGATGCAAAAGTTTTTGGGTATGTGAGTTTTGATCCTTTGGTCAGGTATACCTCTGTACCATCAGGTAATCGGCTGGCTATTGGCTCATCAGTTCGTCCTTTAACAGTTTCAAATGATCTTTGAGAATCCCATATCAGTGTAGTTCCCAGTGCAATTATCAGAACTGCTGCAATCCGGATAAACCATTTTGGAATACTTCGTTGAGTGAGCGCTATGATACTGGAATCCTTTGTCAGATTGAGCCTGTTTGTAAGATTTGTCCAGTCAGAGGCCTGTTTAGGTGAGATTTCAAGCTCTTCATTCTTTTCATCCCAGAAACCTCTCAACTGATCAAGTCTTTGTTGAAGATCATTGTCAGTGAGAAGTCTTGCTGAAACTCTTCTTTTTTCAACAGGACTAAGCTCGTCAGCCAAAAATCTTATTAGTAATTTGTCGTGATTCATCAGTTTTATTCTATTGTCTATATGGTAGACACTCTAAAACCGACAAACCCCCAAAAGAAAATATTAAATGAAGTGACGAAGTTTTTTTTGCAAGAGTTTACGTGCTCTGTTGACTTGGTTTTCAACAGTTTTAATTTTTATCTCCATTAACACCGCAGTTTCCTGATACGACAAGCCATCCAGCTGAGTGTAGGAAAAACACTCTTTGGCCCGCTGCGGTAAACTATCGATTGCTGTTATGAGAGCTTTTTTAAGAAATGGATTGATTTCTGGTATTTGTAGTGGAGCTCCAAGCCATTCTAACCAGATGGCCGACTGATGATTTTGCTCGATTTTCTGATGTCGTAAGTAGTTTAGTGAACGATTATGAACAGCTGAAAAAAGGTATGATTTAAGGGAATTATCAATAGGCTTACGCTCGCGGTTTTCCCATAATCGCATGAATACTTCCTGAATGATCTCCCTGCTGCTCTCTTCATTACCAGTTAATTGGCTTCCATATCTTAATAATCCCGAATAGTGTTTATTAAAGAGTGTCTCAAATGCTTCAAGATCTCCCTGTTGATTATGCTTATTGCTTATTGATTTGCCAGAAGCCATTACATACTAGAAATGTTTCAGAATTATTTCCATAAACTCCTCCCGGATAAAACCATTTGTTGCTACATAGTTTTCATTATTCAGAAAATCATCCCCTCCATTAAAATCACATACTGTGCCGCCAGCCTCCCGTATTAAAACCGTACCAGCTGCAACATCCCATGGTTTCAGATGATATTCATAGAAAGCATCATAACGTCCGCATGCCACATAAGCCAGATCCATAGCAGCCGAACCCAGACGCCTTACTCCGTGAGTCAAAGTCATATATTCTCTTAATGAAGCCATGTATTCATCAATGAGACTGAAATCAGTATAGGGGAAACCTGTTGCTACAAGGCACTGGTTGAGTTTATTTCTTGAGCTTACATGAATAGGCTTATCGTTTACATATGCACCTCCGTCTTTCCAGGCATAAAAACACTCATTGTGAATGGGATCATGAACAATTCCGAGAATCAATTCCTCATCATGCATCAGGGCAATGCTAATAGTAAAAGGGAATACACCATGGATAAAATTTGTTGTTCCATCAAGAGGGTCAATTATCCAGTTATAATGATCTCCTCTTTTGGTGGATGTTCCTTCTTCAGCAACAAATCCTGCCTCAGGCAACAATTCAGTGAGTCTGTCAATTATCAAAACCTCAGATTTTTTATCCACCACAGTAACGAAGTCCATACTCCCTTTTGCTTCAATCATATCGTCGCTAAGCTGATCGACACTGCTTTTTAAGAATTCACCTACTTCTCGTGTAATTTCAATAACATCAAAACATAGTTGTTTGAGATTCATTCTGTTCTATTTAATTATTTCGGCTCTTATTATCCCACCGTCACCCGTCTCAAGCAGTTTCACCATGCTTATCTTTTTGATTCTGCCTGTGTCAAAGGGAGCACAAACTTCAACATAATTCTCGGTAAATCCTGTCATCAGTCCCGATTTATTTCGACCTTCAAAAATAACCTGTCGGATGGATCCTGTCTGACTGTTGTAAAATTCAGATTTCATTCGATCTGACAATTGATGCAGCAAAACCGATCGTTCATCTCTGGTGCGATTCTGTACCTGTGTCTTTATTTCAGCTGCTGGTGTGCCCGGTCGTTCTGAATAAGTAAAAACATGCAGATAGCTCAGGGGAAGATTTGCAAGAAAAGTCATGGCTTCTTCGAAATGTTCATCTGATTCACCCGGAAATCCGACAATCACATCAGCCCCAATGGCTGCATCCGGTAGGGTATTTTTAATTTTATAAACACGATCAGCGAAAGTTTCACGCAAATATCTGCGCTGCATTTTTTTTAGAATATCATTCGATCCGGCCTGCAATGGGATATGAAAATGAGGGACAAAGCGTTCTGATTCTTTTGTTAGCTGAATTATCTCATCTGTCAGCAGGTTGGGTTCGATAGATGAAATACGGTAACGATGATTGCCTTGTATCTGATCGAAGGCTAAAAGAAGCTCTTCAAATGATTCATTAGTTGACTTGCCAAAATCTCCGGTGTTGATTCCTGTTAATACGATTTCAGAGATTCCTTCTGAGAGAGTTTGTTTTACTTGTTGTACGAGATTGGCTATTGAAGGATTTCGGCTTTTCCCTCTGGCATGTGGAATGGTGCAGTAACTACAGGTGTAATCGCATCCATCCTGCACTTTAAGAAAGGCCCTTGTCCTTTCACCCATCGATTGAGCGGGAGAGAAGCTTTCAACAAGATCAATTTCACAGGCTTGTATTATTTTTTCACCCTGTTCTTCGTGTTTCTCAAGGTATTGGGCTAAATCAAATTTCTCTTTTGTACCTAAAACCAGATCTACTCCTTCAAATGCATTCGGGTCATCTGATTTTAATTGGGCATAGCAGCCCATGGCTACGATTATCCCGTCAGGAGAGATTTGTTTTGCCTTACGTATGGCTTGTCTGGTTTTACGATCTGCCGATACGGTGACCGAACAGGTGTGAATTACTGAAATATCGGCTGACTCGCCAAATTTTATTCTTTCGTATCCCTCATCCTCAAGTTGTCTGCCTATTTGTGATGATTCTGAGAAATTCAGTTTACAACCCAGTGTATAGAATGCCACTGTTTTATTCTTCCCTTTTAACATGGCGCAAAGATCGGGAAAAGTTTTTTAAAGCAGATTACTGGCCAGTTCAGCAAGCTCTGATCGTTCCCCATGTACGAGATTTACATGAGCAAAAACTGCTTGACCTTTCATTTTATCTGTCAGGTATGACAAACCGTTGGATTTTGTATCCAGATAAGGAGAATCGATCTGATGTACATCACCTGTAAATACAATTTTTGTTCCTTCACCTGCTCTGGTAATAATTGTTTTCACCTCATGAGGGGTAAGGTTCTGAGCCTCATCAACAATAAAATAGACCTTTCCAAGACTGCGTCCGCGTATATAAGCTAATGGGGTAATCACGAGTTTTTCATCCTGTAGCAACTGATCTATCTTCTGAAATTCCTTGCTTCTTTGGTCGAACTGATGCCTTATCACAGAGAGATTATCAAAAAGTGGCTGCATGTAAGGTTCAATTTTTTCATGGGCATCTCCGGGGAGATATCCGATGTCGCGGTTTCCCAGAGGAACGATAGGACGTGCCAGAAAGATCTGATGGTAATCTCGTCTTTGTTGCAGAGCTGCTGCCAGAGCAAGAAGAGTTTTTCCTGTACCAGCTTTTCCTGTCATGCTTACTAATTGAATGTCAGGACGCAACAGAGCATCAAGAGACAGGGCTTGTTCTGCATTCCTGGGTTCAACGCCATAACATTTTTGCTTCTGAACCACATGAATTGAACTTGTTCTGATATCGAACAAGGCAAGCGATGATGATTTATGCCCTCTGAGAATCATATATTGATTGGCAGTAGGCTCAAAACCAAGGTCAAATTCCTCCAGAGCCACCCCTTCCATATTTCCATACAATTTGCCAATGGACTCATCCGGCAGGTTCTCAATAATAGGAACCCCCTCGTATAAATGATCAATATTACTTACCTGACCGGCTTTGTAATCTTGTGCAGTAAGACCAATTGCCTTGGCTTTTATCCTTAGGTTCACGTCTTTAGTGACAAGGATGACTTGCTTCTCAGGATTTTTATTTCTGGTGTAATCAGCAATGGCAAGAATCCTGTGATCCGGAATTTTCTCATGGAATGATTCCTCCATTTCTCTTGAGAATGGCTTGCCTGTTTCAACATACAATCTACCGAGGCCGAGGCCCAATGAGATCCCTTCAGTAAATAGTAATTCACCTGTTAGATTATCCAGCTCTCTGACAAATTCACGGGCTTGAAAATTTATCAGATCATTGCCTCGTTTAAATTTATCAAGCTCTTCCAAAATGGTAATTGGCAAAACAATGTCGTTTTCCTCAAATTGATATATGCACTGGTGATCATGCAGTAGAACATTAGTGTCCAGTACGAAAATCTTCTTCAAATTGACCATTCGCTTCTTTTTCGTTTCTATAAATATAGGAAAAATGACAGAGGGATAGTCGAGAGAGCCAGACAGTTTTTTAACTTTGTTATATATTTTCACATACGCTAATTATGGAATTGTATAATGGACTATTAACCAGACGGTCGGTGAGGAAGTATGAAAACCGGCCTGTTGATAAGGAATTAATTACCAGTATTCTGAAGGCTGCAATGTATGCCCCGTCAGCCAATAATACTCAACCCTGGCATTTTTTAGTGAGCAGGGATAAAGAAATTTTCAAAGGCTTTTTGGAAAGCCATCCCCATTCCAAAATGCTTATGGAGGCTGAATGGGGTATCCTGGTGTTACGTAATCGTGACCTTCAGTATACTCAGGGTTATGGTACAACTGATTGTTCGGCGGCCACACAGAATATCTTGCTGGCTGCTCATGCATTAGGGCTGGGAGCTTGCTGGATCGGAACCTACCCGAGAGAGAATCGTATGGCCTATCTGAAGGAAGCTTTTGATCTGCCTGATCATCTCGAAGCTTTTGCAATGGTATCAATCGGATGGCCGGCATCAGAGCCTGTTCAGCCCAACAGATTCAACGAAAACAGAATAATATGGAAGTAGGAGTGGCAATTCCTGCCTGCCGGATTTGATTCGTGGATTTACCTCTTTTTAACTTAGATAAATGACTAAATACGATAAGATTTTAGAATGGTTGTATTCGCAACTTCCCATGTATCAACGGATGGGAAAGGCCGCTTATAAAGCTGACCTTGATAATACTCTGAAGCTGGATGAGTATTTTGGTCATCCTCATGAGCAGTTCAGAAGTATTCATGTTGCTGGCACCAATGGCAAAGGCTCAGTAGCACATTTATTGGCTTCAGTATTGCAATCGGCAGGATATAAAACCGGATTGTACACATCACCTCACCTTATTGATTTCAGAGAACGAATAAGGATAAATGGAGCTATGATGCCCAAAAAGGAGCTTATCAGCTGGGTTGAGCGACATAAGAATTTTTTCGAGGCACTGCAGCCCTCATTTTTTGAAATGACCGTAGCACTTGCTTTTGACTACTTTGCAAGTCAGGAAGTAGAAATTGCTGTTGTTGAAGTAGGTATGGGAGGACGTCTCGATTCTACAAATATTCTCATTCCCGAGGTGTCTGTTATTACCGGAATTGCAAAAGATCATACTGAATTTCTTGGAAATACCCTGGTAAGTATCGCCAAAGAGAAAGCCGGAATTATTAAGGATGGAATTCCCGTTGTTATCGGAGAAAAACGTCCTGAAATTATAGATGTATTTGAAGAGTTTGCCGGGCGTTTAAAAGCACCATTGTATCTGGCAAATCAATATTTCCAGGTTCCGTATTCGGTTTTGGCCAATGACGGAAAACAGTATTTCAATGTACGGCGTGGAAAACGCACAGTATTTCCAGAGCTTTATAGCGATCTGGAGGGAATCGTCCAAAGAAAGAATCTACCCGTGGTGCTTGAAACTCTAGAAGTAATGAAGCATAATAAATGGACAATTCCCGATGAAGCCGTTTATGCAGGTATTGCCAATGCCAAAAAACTGACTGGTTTGAAAGGACGGTGGGATATTGTCGAACACAAGCCAAACCTGGTTTTTGATACTGCTCACAATGAGGAAGGTATAAAGAATCTTCTGAAACAGCTTGATGAGACGAAGTACAATAAGCTGCATCTGGTGTTGGGGATGGTGTCGGATAAAAATATTGACAAGGTACTTCAACTTTTACCCCGGGCAGCCTGCTATTATTTCACACAAGCCGGTATTCCACGTGCACTTGACAGTAAAATTCTGGCAGCAAAAGCCGGATATTATGGTCTGAATGGCTCAATCGTAAGTAGTGTTCCCCTGGCTCTTGAAAAAGCAAAAGAAGAAGCCGAAGAGGATGATCTGATTTTGGTGACAGGGAGTACCTACATAGTTGCAGATGCAGTGGGGGAGTAGGGGGAACTCGGTTACTCCGTTACCCCGGACTTCGGACCCCGGACCCCGGACTTCGGACTTCGGACCCCGGACTTAATATTTTAATATTAAATAATGTTACATTCTATGCTGGTCTCTGATATTGTTTGGGGCGATAATTTTTCCTTTGCTGAACAGGCAGATTATGATGATTGCTTGTCTGCTTACAGGGATAAATTTATGCATGCCGAGAAAGATCTGATCTATATGGATGGGAATTCATTAGGTAGGTTGCCTTTGCAAACGAGGGATAAAGTTTCACAGCTTGTTGATGAGCAATGGGGAAAAGCTCTGATCAGGAGCTGGAATTCTGATTGGATTGATTTAAATCGACGTATTGGGGCTAAAATTGCCAGATTGATTGGAGCAAAACCCAATGAAGTGCTACTTACAGATTCCACTTCCATAAATCTGTTTAAGCTTGCTTTTGCCAGTATGAAGATGCAATGTGCTGACAAAAACAGAATTGTGAGCGATGAACTCAATTTCCCATCTGATTTATATGTGCTCCAGGGCTTGGTCGATCTTTTTGAGTCTCAGTATGAGCTGGTTTTAGCAAAGAGTCATAATGGCATATCTGTAACTGAAGATGAGATTAGAGCGGCTATTAGTACTCAAACGGCCCTGCTTTGTTTGAGCCATGTGAGTTTTAAAACCGCCTTCAAATATGAGATGAGTTCAATTACTCGCCTGGCCCATGATTCAGGAGCCCAGGTTCTCTGGGATCTTAGTCATTCTGTTGGGGCTGTTCCGATCAAACTCAATGACTGTGAAGTGGATCTTGCTGTTGGATGTACCTACAAATACCTGAATGGTGGTCCGGGTGCTTCAGCTTTTCTTTATGTCAGGGAGGACTTGCAGGATCAATTGCAGAACCCGATATGGGCCTGGTTTGCCCATGAGAATCCTTTTGATTTTAGTGCTGAATTCGAGCCTGCATCAGGGATTAATCGTTTTTTGACTTCAACGACACCGGTTCTTTCCGCCGCCGCAACTGAATATGGAATTGACCTCCTGCTTGAAGCCGGAATGGACAATCTTCGACAGAAAAGTATTCGGCAAACCGAGTATTTGCTTTACCTCTTTAATAAATGGCTCAAGCCAAATGATTTCATCCTTGGATCACCTAAAAATCCTCAATCTCGTGGCTCCCACATTTCTATCTGCCACCCGGAGGCATACCGGATTACTCAGGCGCTTATTCATCCGGCAGGAGATCAGAAGATAATAATTCCTGATTTCAGATCACCAAATTACATTCGCCTGGGTGTAACGCCATTATATACAAGTTACAAAGATATATATCAGAGTATGCATAGGATAAGGGAGATAGTGGAGGCAAAGGAGTATGAGCGGCAGTCGGGGGTGAAAGATGTGGTGACGTGACGGTTACTCGGTTACCCTGTTACTCGGGACTGCCTAATTGGTAATTATTCCCTTTCCTTTTCCCTTATTCTTAATACCTCATACTTACCCTAAGCCCTATGCCTTTCCTCTCCCCCCCCTCTCTCCCTGCCAAAACTTGTATTTTTGTTTATGGCATTTGATTTGAGAGGATTTGTTATGTCTAAGAGAAGTATTTCTGATTTGATTTGGTCATTCCGGCTAGATCGCTTTAATCCCCTTAAGTTTTCAGAAAGAGGTGAATCTGTGAGCCGATCTCACAAATATGCTGTTAAGTCTGCTAAATTGATAAAGAAGGGAATGAAAGGGGTTGAACAAGAGGCTGTTGAAACCAGGGCCATGGCAGAATCCTTTTTTAAGATGCTGGAGTATAAACTCGACCTTCGAAACCGCAAAGATCCACCTACTGAACAGGAAGTGAAAGAGGCAATTGAACAATTGAAAGATGTAGGCAGGTTTTCGCTTTTTGCTACTATTTCTATCATTCCCGGAGGTGGATTTTCTCTGATAGGATTAGAACTTCTGGCTCAAAAACTTGGGGTGAAGCGCTTTACTCTTGTTCCATCTGCTTTTCGTAGAGGAAAAAATAAATCTGACAAGAGTAAGGATACTGATACTAAAGACTTATAAATACCTGTTTATTTATAGGATAATAACGGCGATTTGTTATATTTTTAGTCAGTGAAACCTGACAATACCAAGAACATGCAAGTAACACGTACATTTGATTTACTGGATCGATTGATTAGTGATTTCAATCGCAAGGATATTCTCAATGCTAAAACAGAGGGGAAATGGATTGGCTACAGCACAGAGGAATACTACAAACTGTCCCGGGAGTTTGCCGTCGGATTAATGGTACTTGGTTACAAGAAAGGAGACAAAGTGGCCACTATTAGCAATAACCGTCCTGAATGGAATATAATGGATATGGGTATGGCTATGATTGGTGTGATTCATGTTCCGGTATTTACATCATTGAGTAGCAATGAGTTTCAATATGTGCTTTCTCATTCTGATGCAAAAGCAGTTTTTGTTTCTGATGAGGGGCTTAAGCAAAAGATTTATCCTGTTTTCGAAAGTCTGGATAGTATTAAGTCTTTTTACTCCATTGATCAAATCGATCACACAGCAAATTGGAAGGAAATTGTTGAATTGGGTAGTCAGAACCATGATAAATATGTTGACGAGCTGGATGCAATTATGCTAACTATTCAGCCTGATGATTGTGCAACATTGATTTACACATCTGGTACTACCGGATTGTCAAAAGGGGTGATGCTTTCACATAAGAACTTGGTGCACAATTTTATAGAAGGGTCTAAAGTGTTTGATTTGGGTCCGGAAGACAGATATCTGAGTATTCTGCCATTATGCCATGTAGGTGGACGAATGGGTAATTATCAGACCCAGTATAGTGGAGCAAGTATTTACTATGCGGAGAGTATGGCAACGATAGCTGCCAATATGAAGGAAGTCAATGCAGATGGATTTGATACTGTCCCAAGAATTCTTGAAAAGATATATGATAATGTTATCGCTAAAGGCAATAAGCTAAGCGGTACAAAGAAGAAGATATTCTTCTGGGCAGTTGATCTGGGCTTAAAATATAAACTGCCGGATGAAAGCTCATGGTGGTATAAGCGTAAGCTGAAAATTGCTGACAAGTTGATTTTTAGCAAGTGGCGTGAGGCCCTTGGTGGAAAAATGCGACTGGCCGGATGTGGAGGGGCAAGTTTACAAAGCCGGCTTGAGAGAATTTTCTGGGCCGCTGGTATTCGAATCATTAATATGTATGGACTCACTGAAACATCCCCTATTGTAACTATGAATCGTCAGGAAGCACCCGGGGTAATGCTTGGCAGCGTTGGAGCTTTAATTGAAGGCGTTGAGCTGAAGATAGCTGATGATGGAGAAATTCTCTGCCGGGGAGATAATGTTATGCTGGGCTACTATAAAGATGAGAAACAAACGAGTGAAGTTATTGATGAGGATGGCTGGTTTCACACCGGGGATATAGGTAAATTAGAGAAGGAGGAATACTTATGGGTGACCGACCGTAAGAAAGAGATTTTTAAGCTCTCGAGTGGTAAATACGTAGCTCCGCAAGTTATTGAAGGGAAATTTAAAGAATCAGATTATATTGAACAGCTAATGGTGGTGGGAGATGCCCAGAAGTTTGCTGGAGCCATTGTTACTCCAAATCTTGGATTACTCAGAAGCTGGGCTAAGGAGAATAATCACCAGTTCAATAACGATCAAAGTTTAATTGAAAAGAGTGAAATTGTTCAATTATTCAATAAAGAAATTGAATCCCTCAATGCTAGCCTGGGGCAGGCCGAGAAAATTGTCAGATATAAATTGGTAAAGGATGAATGGGGACCGGAAACTGGCGAATTGTCACCAACATTGAAGCTGAGAAGAAATTTTATCGCTGAAAAGTATCAGGTGCAGATTGACGAATTATACAGAAAGAATTAAGTATATATATGAGGATAATACCGGTAAAAGATCAAGCAAGTCAGAAAGATTTTATTAAGGTACCTAAACTATTATACAAGAATGATCCCGTATGGGTTTGTCCGCTTGATGAAGATATAAATGACATATTTAATCCTGAAAAGAACGTCTATTACAGTCATGGTAGAGCTGAGAGATGGGTGCTTGTAAATGACGAGCATAAATTGATTGGAAGGCTTGCAGCATTTATTGATGATAATACTGCCCATTTACAGGATCAAGCTACCGGAGGGATGGGATTCTTTGAATGTATCAATGATCAGTCAGCGGCTAATTACCTTTTTGATACTGCAAAGGAGTGGCTTGCCGATCAGGGAATGGAAGCGATGGATGGCCCTGTTAATTTTGGTGAAACAGATAGCTGGTGGGGATTGCTCGTAAATGGATTTACACATCCCTCATATGAGATTGCTTATAATCCAGCGTATTACCAGAAGTTATTCGAGGATTATGGATTCAAAACCTACTTTAAACAAGAAGGTTTTCATCTGGATGTAAAAAGTGAGTTCCCAGCCAGATTTATGAAAATTGCTGAATGGGTGGCTAAAAAGCCAGAGTATACTTTTAAGCATTTTTCATGGAAGAATCAGGAAAAGATGTCAAATGATTTTGCCAAAGTATTTAATATCGCCTGGGCATCTTTTAAGGAGAATTTCGAACCATTGAAGCCTGAGTATATCCAAAAGACATTACAAAAAGCCAAGGTAATTATTGACCCGGAGTTTATTTGGCTGGCTTATCGGGATGATGAACCTATTGCCATTTATCTGATGTATCCTGATGTGAATATGATATTAAAACATCTTGATGGCAGAATGCATCTATGGAATAAAATCAGGTTTTTCTACTTGCTTAAACGCAAAACTATTAGCAGAGCGAGGGGAGTCCTTATGGGAGTGGTTCCAAAATACCAGGGTCTGGGTATGGAGTCAGCTTTCATCTGGCATCTGATTGAAGTTTTTAAAAGGAAGAAACAATATACGGAAATTGAGTTCTCCTGGGTGGGAGACTTTAATCCGAAAATGAGAAAAATATTTATGTCTGTTGGGAGCGTCCCGGTAAAAAATTATATTACTTATCGGTATTTGTTTGACCCTAATGCTGAGTTTAAACGCTATCCCATTCCATAAAACTCTTAAATTTTTTATTGAATGAATTACGACTGTATAGTTATAGGAGGAGGCCTTGGAGGGCTTACCGCTGGTGCTAAACTGGCAAAGTCGGGCAAGAAAGTATTGCTTATCGAACAGCATGACCGTCCAGGGGGTTGTGCTACAACTTTTAAACGAAAAGATTTTAAAATCGAGGTAGGACTTCATGAAATGGATGGTCTTCATCCACGGGATATGAAGACCAGGATTTTCAAAGACCTTGGAATTACCGACCAGGTTGAATTTATAAAGGTGCCTGAATTCTATCGTTTTGTTAATAGTCGCTATGATGTTGTAGTGTCGCACGACCCTGTGGAAATGACTGAAAAACTCATTGGGCTTTTTCCAGATGAGGAAGAGGGTATTAAAGCATATTATGATACCATATTAAACATCCGGCAGGCGATGAAAAAAGGAGAGATTGATGCAAATGATAATCTGGGTGATTTCCTTGACCGTATCATTAATCATGAAGATCTTAAGCTGATTCTTCTGGGGAATCTTGGCTACTTTCATGATGATCCCTACAATCTTTCTCTAGGATACTATTGCATGGCTCAGAATAGCTATTACTCTGGCGGTGGCAATTTTATCAAGGGAGGTTCTCAGGTATTGTCTAATGCAATGATGAATGTGATCAGGGAGAATGGTGGACGTGTCTTGCTGAATCATCTGGTAACACGATTGGTTTATCGTGATAATTTGCTTAAAGGTGTCGTTTATCAGGCAAAAGGAGTTGGGCCTGAGATAACTGATTATGCTAGCGATATTGTGTTGAATGCATCTATCCCTCAAGCTGCTGAAAAACTATTGAATGGTGAAGAAAAGGAATCAGTATTGGATAGTTTTTCTGATCTGGAACCAGGTGCTTCTCTGCTAACCGTATATTTTGGATTTAAAACATCACCCTCCCGGATGGGGTACAAGCATTATTCGACCTTTGTTTACGATGGTTCAGTGAAATCTCAGAATGATATTCTGAAGAATAATAGAAGCGATTTCAAAACCAGAAGCTACACGTTTGTTGATTACTCACAAATCGATTCCGGGCTGGCTCCCGTCGGGAAAGGGGTAGGGGCTATCTGTTGCATCGATTATACTGATGATTGGGAAGGTATGAGCAGGATAGAATATAAATCAAGAAAAAAGGAAGTTCAGAAAATATTTTCTGAAAGGTTAAATGAATTAATTCCGGGCATTATTGATGAGATAGAATATTGTGAGGTAGGCACCGCGAAAACGGTGAAAAGGTATACTTTGAATCCGAAGGGATCAGTATACGGATTTGCTCAAACACCTGAGCGAACCCAAAAGAAACTTAAACCTCCATTCGATAACCTGCACTATGCATCGGCCTGGACTCAAACCGGCGGAGGATTTTCAGGAGCAATATACAGTGGCTACCTGGCAGCAATGGATATAGTAAGGAAAAGAAGATAAAACTGGAGCGAAAAATATTGGGGCAAAAAATATAGGGGCACAAAATCTTGTGCCCCTATATTATATAACCCGGTTAGGGGTATGTTATGGAATTATTTTGAGATCACCATTTGTTTGGTTTCACTAAATCCTCCTGCGGTAAGAGTGTAGAAATAAACACCTGCTTCCAGTTTGTTTGCCTGGAGTTGATAGAAATGTTTACCTGCAATTTTCTCGCCTTCATCGATCACCATTACCTGACGACCTGTGAGATCTTTGATTTCTATGCTTACATCTGAAACAGATCCTAACTCATATGAAATAGTTGTACTACCCGCAAATGGATTTGGATAGTTCTGATTCAGCAGAGAGTTAGATTCAGTCAGATCAGTGCCATCAATAATATTCGACTGATCATTCAGATTCAGTCTAACCATCAGATTTCTTCCTCTGACGAAAGTTGACTGTACAAAGCTGCCATTGTGATGTCCGATTGCCGTTGGGTCATTAACTTTGATACTGGCATCATGACCGATGGCAAGGTTTTTACCCCTACGAACCAATGGTTCATCATTATAATTATTGTATGAAATACCAGCATAAACTATATCACCGGCAAAAAGAAACTCAGTTTCACCGTCTTTTTCAAATGGCAGGGTTACCCAGGTGTTAAACATACTCGAATCGAGGGTAAGAATCTCTGTAGACAGCCACTCAAGAGCGCCTGCACCTTCAGGATCTTCTTCAGGAGGTGGTAGCCACCATAAAGTATACCAGAATTCGATTTTACCATCAGCTAATCCTCCGGTAATAAAGGTTGAAATAGAATTTACTTCACAATCGCCATAAATCGGAAAAATTGTACCGCAGAAGTGTTCAATATTCCATCCGGCTTCACCAACCTCACCACCATAATGCTCAAAACCATAAGCCCATGATAATTCAGCTGTTTCATCAGAACGCGAATAAACACTATCAGTTACGTTGAAGAACACTTCAGCTCCGTTATCAAGCGGATTTTCCTCTGCCTGATCCTGAGTATAGTCCCAGGCGATTTTATAATGTCCGAATTCTTCAGGTGTATAACCACCCTCAAGATTTATTGTATCAAGAACAAGTGGTGAAATCCATCCCCTTGAATCTGAAGTAGTAAAAACCGACTCATTATTTTTTGATACATCAACTGTCAGGGTTACATTATCCTGGTCTAACTCGCCAAAATTGAAACTACTGGCTGAGAAATTAGAAAAAGTACCACCAATCTGAGAGATTGGGATATCATGCATGAAACTTTCAACAGTTTCATCAATTCCATCAACCCATTCCAGTGCGTAATGCTTGATTTGAAGGTCGTTATTATAAGCTTCAGAAAGACTGAAGTCATCAAGAACCCAAAAATACAGGGTAGTTTCTCCCCAATGAATACGAATAATCACATCAGACATTCCAGCAGCAACTTCTGAAATATTAGCCTCAAAAACTACAGGTTTACCAGGGGCTGCATCATTTGGTCGATCTTTGTGTAAGGTGCCAAATCCACAATCATAAGCTGCCCAGTGTACACCATCATCATTAGATACCCATACTTCATTGGCGCCATCTCCACCATTCATAAAATGAGTTTCGAAGCGCAAAATTACGGATGATCTGGAGCTACAGTCAAAGTGAGGAAACTCCAAACTATTATTAACAGTTAAACGGGGATCCAAAAAATCATTATACAAGTTAAGTGGTAAAACTAATCCGCCATCCTCCGCAGTACTTGATATGAATGCCGGCTCAGCAGTGTATTGTGCTACAATGCTGTCTCCCGGTTTGTACCACATCCAGTTATAGCCATTGTCGTCAGGATCAATCAGAATATAGCCTTCAGGCATCGTCCAGCCTTTTTCATCTGCCGGATTTCCCCAATCAAATGTTTCAGTGAAAAACACTTCACCTGTTCCTTTTAACGCAGATTGTTGGGCTTGAACAGGGGTAAGCCAGACTGCTAAGGCAAAAAATAAGAAGAAAGTGTAGATTTTTTTACTCATATTCGGTAAATTTAGATGATAAAATATTCCTATGCTATTCTATTCTATTCCATACGGAAGTTTAAAGATAGGCAATGTTTTGAAATATTTTGTAAAATTTTAGCAATTGGATTCTGCAACTAAATAATAAAGTACATCATGAAAACCTTAAAACGTCTATCCCTTGTATGTTTTGTTATTATGTTTTGTATTCCTGCCGGATGGGGCCAGGGCTTTGTAACTCCCTTGAGTTCATTGTCAGGGGATGCACAGCTTACCACCGTTAATATGGAAACAATTAATGGAAAGATTACTGCTGCTTTGATCGGAATGAAAGGTCTGGTCAGTTTGACTATCAAAGATCATAATGGTAACAAGCACCGCATGAAAGCTGCACAAATTCAGAACCTGAGAACTAAGATTGATGGTCTTGCTAAACTCGAAATGCTGAATGAGAAAACAAAAAACCTGGAGCGTTTATTTGAAGCCGATTTCAGTGAAATAACTGACAGGAAGTACGCATATTATGAACAGGTAAAAGTGCCTGGAAAAGATCGTTATGTATTAACTCAGTTATTGAATCCTGGTTTTAACAAGAAAATCAGAGTATATGACAAGCCGGGAGCCAAAACCGGAGAAACATCAGTAAATGGGATTGCTGTATCAGGCGGTTCGGCGAAGGCCTACTACGTTAAGAAAGGCGGGAAAACCTATGAAATAACCAGATTGAAATATCGAAAAGGACAGTTCAAAGAATTATTTGGTGATTGTCCGGGGATGATTCGCTTTTACAGGGTTCCTGAATTTGCTATGTTTGCAGAGCATGTACTGTATTATCAGATGAATTGCAGGTAGAGGAGCCTTTCGTCAAATAGTTCATACTAAGATTATTGTTTTCAATGTTCTGGAGTGTTTTGGGACTATCTTTGATTGTTCAGACGTCTTTCTGGCCGTAAATCTGAATAGTATAAAATGGATAGTTCACAGCAATTGTATGCTCATATAGAGCAAACCCCTTTAGCATTTATTGAATGGGATTTGGATTTCAGGGTCATTGTATGGAACCGATCTGCAGAGATTGTTTTTGGATACTCGAGTGATGAGGCCATTGGAGAACATGCAAGTTTTATTGTCCCTGAAAAGGCCAGGAAGCATGTTGATGGAGTTTGGCAGCAACTATTGGCTCAATCCGGAGGTAGTCGTTCACAAAACCTCAACTTAACCAAATCCGGAAAGAGTATTTTTTGTGAATGGTATAATTCAATATTGCGGAACTCTAAAGGTGAGCTCATAGGAATTGCTTCATTGGTTTTGGATATTACTGAGAATAATCGAATTCGCAATGATCTGCTTGAGACTGAAGAGACTGTCCAATTCAACCAGATTCGATATGAAGCTCTTTTTAATCACATTGCAGATCCCATAGTTATTTTTGATTTTGAAAGTTATAAGTTCCTGGATTGTAATCAATCAGCCATCAAGAAGTATGGCTATACAAAGGAAGAATTTTATCAACTAACTCCACACAATCTTCATCCGGCAGAAGAATTAAAAAAGGTTGATGAGAATATAAGTGATGAAAGTAGAACAGCCCCGAATGAGTATACCCATATCACAAAAGAAGGATCCAGTTTTGCGGTTGAAATACATACTCAGGAGACAAGCTTCAGGAAGCAAAAGGCCTGGATCAGTATTATTCGGGATATTACAGACCGAAAAAAATCAGAGCTTGAACTTAAATTGGCCAAGGAAAAGGCTGAGGAAAGTGATCGTTTGAAATCCGCTTTTCTGGCAAATATGAGTCATGAGATTCGTACTCCAATGAATGCTATCCTGGGATTCACAGATTTGCTAAGCGATATTGATACCATGACAGTTGCTGAGCGGGATATGTCACTAAAAGTAATTCAAAACAGTGGAGAAAGATTGATGTCACTGATAAACGATTTGATTGACATATCTAAGATTGAAGCAGGTGAAATTCAGCTCTATCTGTCAGAAATTAAAGTACATTATTTATGTGATGAATTGTTTAATCAGTTTAAGATGGAGGCTGAGAAAAGAAATTTGAAATTGGTTTATATCCCTAACGAGAAAGAAAGGGAGCTTTTTATCCATAGCGACAGGAATCGTGTTATTCAGGTTTTGACCAACTTAATAAAAAACGCATTGAAGTTCACACCAAAGGGCTCTGTCAGCTTTGGTTATCTGGCTGAAGAAGAGGGTGTGGAAATTTTTGTTGAGGATACCGGGATAGGAATCCGGGAGGAAGAGCAAGATCTTATTTTTGAGAGATTCAGACAGGCTTACTCATTGAAAGTTTCTGAAACTGAAGGAACCGGACTGGGTTTATCCATCTCAAAAGCCCTCGTAAAAAGGTTGGGTGGCGACATAGGCCTCAAATCAGCATATGGAAAAGGGACAAGGTTTTCCTTTACTTTGCCCCGGAGACTGGAGGGATAGGAGCTTGGGAGAAGCTGCTGTATTTATTACATTTCAGGTATAATCATATTTCATGAATCGAGCAGAATCTCACAGCTACTACAGATGTACATCATTTTGAGATTCCTTCTCTCGATAAGGATTATCAATATAATTGGAAAACTACAGGAACATCAACAGAAGGCGAGATCATGGAAAGCCAAACCTTTTCTTTGTGTACAAACAGTCCAAAATATTTGAAGATTTATACATTTGAGGTAAAGTACTTCAACATTGCAAAGTCAGCTTGAAAAGTCTAAATTCTAATTAATAGACAAAATGAAAATATATATTCTTGCTGTTCTGTCAGCCATTTTACTTATGTCAGGCTTTTCTAAAGGAAAAGAAGGAGATGGTTTTAAAAAAATAAAGAATCAATCAGCAAAATCCTCGAATGTTGATATTTCAGATGATACAAGTTATACACACTCTAAGTTAAAATGGCCAGTCATCACTGGTAATGAAATGAGACCATGGACATGGTGGTGGTGGCACGGTGCCGCCGTTAGCAAAGCCGAAATCACCCGAAGTCTTCAGGAGATGCACCAAAGTGGAATTGGTGGTGTGTGCATTGTTTGCTTGTTGGATGTAAATGAAAAAGGGGTGACCAAACTCCGCTTTCTATCAAAGGAGTGGATTGAAACAGTTGCTTACACAGTTAAAGAGACTCGCAGTCTTGGAATGGGGGTTGATATGTCGCCGGTTTCCGGTTGGGGATTCGGTGGTTCAAGGGTTAAGCATGGAGATGAGTCTGGCGTGATACATTCCACAATACTGACTCTTGATGAATGTCGGGAAAAGGGCTGGCGAATTTTAAACAGGAAGAAGGATGGATCTGGGGAGTATTCTGAAGATATTTCGGCAGTGATGGCCTTCTCTTCAAAGGGCAAGACAATCGATTTAACAGGCAAGATTAGTGAGGAAGGTATTCTGGATTGGTCTGCACCATCCGAGGGATGGAAGTTGTATATCGTGAAGAACCATAGGGGAGCGACTCCTTCTCGTATGTCCACGCCTGGCTACAGAGGTCCTGCAGTAGACCATCTTTCTGCACCAGCTCTAATGAGGTATTTCGGTCACTTTGACAAAGCATTTGCTCATATCGATAAGGCTGATCTGCCAAGAGCTTTTATGAATGATTCATGGGAAACCTACATGGATTGGACTAGAAATTTTTTTACTGAGTTCGAGGAGCGGCGCGGCTATGATTTGAGGCAACATTTACCTGCGTTTATGGGACAAGGTGATAAGGATAAGGTAAGCCGTGTGGTCTGCGACTATCGACATACGCTCTCTGACCTGATGTTGGATAACTTCACCAATACCTTCAGTCAATGGGCCTCCGGTCACGGTAGTCAGATCATAGGTGAGACGATTAATGAACCGGCCAATGAGCTGGATCTTAATGCTCTATACAATATTCCGCAAGCCGATATGGGTGGAGCCAGAAGCTGGTTTATTAGTAAAGGTGACTATGTATCAGATAATGCTTTTATGCGTGCTAAGATCCCCGCTTCTGTAGTACACATTCTTGGCAAACCACTGGTTGGCTCTGAGTCCTTAACCTGCCTGGGGCCACTTTTTGACACTCCGTATGATTTAATGAAAGAAAAGTTGGACTACGACATTATTTCCGGCGTCAATCATATCGCATTCCACGGTATGTCTTATTCGCCCTCTAATGTGCATTGGCCTGGGTGGCTGTTTTATGCCGGCACCCATTTGGGATCCTTCAATCCGATATGGAACCTGGGGGGGAAGCAGTTTTGTGATTATATAACCCGCATTCAATCATTTATGCAAGCCGGAAAGCCTGATAGTGATTTACTTGTTTACGATCCGATTTTCGATCAGTGGTCAAAACGATTTTCTGATAGTCTTATGGTACCCAAAGTTGTTAGTACATTCAGTAATCTGCCCCCCTACAGTAAGCGAGTTCCTGCAATGCATTCCCTTTGGCGTGCCGGGTATGGTTTTGATCTGGTAAGCGACAGATTGCTCGAGTCAATTCATGCTGAAGACGGTAAACTTGTCTCACCAGGTACCTCATACAATGCAATCGTTGTTACCAACTGCAAGCTTATGTCTGTGGCAACAATAGAGAAAATTGTGGATCTGGCCACTGCTGGTGCCACAATTATCATGCACGGTCAGCTTCCACAGGATGTGCCTGGATTCAGTCGACTACAAGAGCGTCGTATTCGTTTTCAGGCAGCACTTGGAAAGATAGTCTCAGCAAGGGACATGGCCGTAGACAAAAAGATAGCAAGTCTGGGAATAGGGCGAATTGTTTTCGGCGATGATATTCTTGCTTCCATGGACAAAGCCGGCATCTATCGTGAAAAGATGATGGATGCAAGCTTGCGATACATTCGTCGCAAGGATGACCAGAGTACAACTTATTTTATTACTAATCTTGCAGAGGGTAAGCGGGTTGATGGCTGGGTGCCACTGACTGCTATTGGTGCTTCGGCTGTGATATTTGACCCGATGACAGGTAGAACCGGGGTGGGAGAGTACCGAAAAGACAGCGGGAATATTGGAAGTGCCGTCCGGCTTCAGTTGGATCCACGGCAGTCTTGCATTGTAAGAGTCTTCAAAGACTCTGTCATTGGCCTGGCCTGGCCATATTATGAAGCGGCAGCGGAAGCAAGGTATATTGTTGGCCCATGGAAGGTAATGTTTCTGGAGGGCGGTGAAGTTATTCCGAAATCTGAGACAATAGAAACGCTCAGTTCCTGGACGGAATGGAAAAGCTATCAATCGGCAGCCTTGCGTTACTTTTCCGGCATTGCTCGTTATACGGTTCATTTTCAGGCGCCCAAGGAGGAAGCAGATGCCTGGGCAATCGATCTGGGTCAAGTCTGTCACACCGCTCGGGTACGGCTTAACGGTGAATTGATTGGTGAGCTGATTGGCAAGCCTATGCGAGTGGTGACAGACAGATTAATTAGAGGTGAGGTGAACATCCTTGAGATAGAAGTCGCTAATACTGCTGCCAATCGTTTAGCAGACCTGGATATTCGTGGCATTGCTTGGCAAAAAACCATAGGTGAAAATCAGAAAACACAAGAAATTGGTGCTTTGTTCAAATGGCCGAAGAAAGATGCCGACTGGATACCGCTCCCCTCGGGTTTGATCGGACCTGTAAGGATTGTGCCTCTTCGCATTTGTAATTAAAAACTCCTCCTGATATACTTAGCTTCTGGAGAACCTGCTTCATTGTCATCAGGGTCATTATCCTATCCTGATTGCACGTATGAATTGGAATATAATTTCCCTCGGCCTTAAGAATACTATTTCTTCAAAATAAGTTTAAAAAAAGCACAAAGGGTAAGTCAGTTAGCCATGGAGATTGCCATGAACCTGGCTAGTTCAAACGAAGAACTGTCAGTTGATCGTTCCAAGTGGCTTCAGGTAAATTCAGATTTTATCTCTGGTGATTATCGTTATTGATGTCCATTACTTCTATAATATAACTCCTAAACCATAGCCGATAAATACACCGCATCCCATTCCAATAATTTGCTTCATCACATCAGTCCTGGTAAATATTATTTTTCTTGTTTATTGATAATAGATAGACAAATTGCCCCCGCAGCAATGCCAATCAATTGGGGGTAAATGAAAGCACTGATAGGTAAAGGGTACCTATTCGTATTTTCCATTATTACCCTGACTATAGAGGTGCCCAAAATACTAACCGCAAATGGAACAATTTTAAGCACATGGTTTTTTGGAAAGATTACGCTCTGACAGTAAACACTCAACCCTGAATCCCAACGACCCTCGTTAGCTAGCTCTTTACTTGTAACTCCCGGATGTTCAAGAATAACTTCTTCGAGCCTATTAAGATCTGAAAACTGATTCTCCAATTCTACTTCATTATATTCGAATAGTTCTGTATTCTGAGATAGCCCAAATTGAAAGAATAGCAAAAGAATCAATGCAGAATTAGCTATTTTCTTCATGACTTGTAAGGTTTGGTTACCACTAAGTTATGACAATAACGGGATGTGACCAATAGTGATAGTTGGAGAGGAATGATATTTAAACAAATACCACATATAGAAATGTCAGCGTTAAGACGATTCTCACCGAATTATCTACATTGTTGTTTGCATTTCTGAGCTTCTAATATTGGATTGCTGCACCTGTTGTTAAGGATCTCTATTGTCATGCATTCACAGGAATTTGAACTATTTTTACAATTATTCAGAATTTCATTATGGAAAATAAGAGCCCCGTACGTCCGCTTGGACAATCCGATTTGATGCTTACTCCAATTGGGCTAGGCTGCTGGCAATTTAGCAAACAAAATAACCTGGCTGGAAAGTTCTGGCCCACACTTGATGACGAGCTTATTGGAAAAGTTGTTTCTCTTTCTCTTGAAGGAGGAGTTAATTGGTTTGACACTGCCGAAGTTTATGGTAATGGTGCCTCAGAAGAGGCTCTTTCCAGAGCCCTTCAGACCCTTGGAAAACAGCCGGGAGAAGTAATTATTGCAAGTAAATGGTGGCCCTTATTTCGTTTCGCCTCCAATATTCCCAAAACTATAGATAAACGAATTCAGGCACTTGCACCATATCCTATTGATTTATATCAGGTGCATCAACCCTATGGATTCTCTAGCGAAAAATCTGAAGTAACAGCCATGGCCAGTCTGTTGAAAGAGAAGCAAATCCGACAAATCGGTGTTAGTAATTTTTCTGCCACCAGAATGCAATCTGCATGGGATACCCTTCAAAAACAAGGTATTTCCTTGGTATCCAATCAAATGCCCTACAGCTTACTCAACAGAAAAATTGAATCAAACGGAGTAATGGATCTGACTAAAAAACTCGGGATTTCCATCATTGCTTATTCTCCTTTGGCCCAGGGTATACTCACCGGCAAGTTCCATGACAAACCTGAACTGATTAAAAAAACTGGATTCAGAAAATCTACTTCCCAATTTAAATCAGCTGGGCTGAAGAAAAGTCGTCCCCTGATTATGTCTCTGAAAGAGCTCGCACTCAAATATGATGTCACAGCTGCACAAATAGCTCTTAATTGGGTAATCAATTTTCATGGCGACACAGTTTTCGCCATCCCAGGAGCAACAAAAGAAATCCATGTCAGAGAAAACACTGGAGCTCTATCATTTCGCCTCTCAGATAAGGATCTGAAAAGACTGGATGAAGAAAGTGTGATTTACAAATAGAGTTAAAATAATCCTGATGGTACCAACTAGTCAGGATGCTAAACTTTATTTTTTGTTCAGTTACTACGCATGGGGCATCAATTTTATTGATATGGCATATCTGCGTTGGGACAAAAAAATACAAGGAAATTACATCGTGTATTCCCGGGTTAAAACCCGCCATACAAAAACTTTTCGAATCAAAATCAATACACAGTTGACGGAAATTCTGGATCAATTCAGGAATTACAGTAGCAGGAAATATGTATTTCCTATTTTCAGTAATTTTCATGACACACCTATCGTGAGAAAGCCAGAGTCAAAACTGCATTAATAGAGGCGAATAGCAGTCTAAGTGATATTGGTTCTAAATTAGAAATATCAACCCCACTCACCACATATGTCGCTCGCCATACTTTTGCCTCAACCTTGAAGAGTAAGGATGTTTCTGCTTCAGTGATTAAAAAAATGATGGGTCATACCAGTGAAGAAACCACCGAGATTTATCTTAAAGAGTTTGCTAATGATGTTCTGAGTGTTGCCAGTGAGCGTTTGAATACTGAGTAAATCCTGTACATTTGACAGTAATCTTGAATAATTGTCAAATATTTGTAACTTTACAAAGTTACTAGGCACTAATTAACAGAGAATTGACTGTAGAAAGTATATTTGAGCAAATTAAATTGAAGTTTAAAGGCACTACGTCTTTTACACGTATGGAGCTCTTTGAATTCTTACAAGATATTTATCCTGGAATGAAGGAGACAACATTTCGTTGGCGTATCTATGATTTGAAGAGGAATCAAATAATTTATGCTATGGATAAGAATCGTTTCACTCTAAATGATAAACCATTGTTCCAACCAGTTCTGGAGAATCGCCAACGAGATATTTATCAACGAATCCATAGGGAGTTCCCTGGAATAAAAGTCTGCATCTGGTCAACAAAATGGATTCATGAATTCATGTTACATCAACCGGGAAAATTCTTTACAGTTCTTGAGGTTGAGAAAGGGGCAGAAGAAATTGTATTCCATTTCCTTCAGGACAATAAGATTCGCAATGTTTATCTGATTCCATCAGTAGAAATTTTGGACAATTATGTAAATCAGAATCCCGATTCAGTGGTCATAAAGTCACTTGTTACCAAAGCCCCTTTGAAGGAATTTGAACACATAGTCATCCCCCAATTGGAAAAAATACTAGTAGATCTGCTTGCAGATCCTGGACTATTCCAAATGTTTCTGGGAAGTGAGTTGATATTTATTTATAATAGTGCATTTGAAAGATATCATGTTAACACAACCTGGATGCTGAATTACGCTAGCCGTCGACAAAAGAAGGAGGACTTGGCTCAATTCCTGGAATTAAAAACCAATGCATACAAATCTTATTAGATGATTGATAAACAGAGTTTGACATCCGATTGGATATTATTAAAGAAGAAGGAGTATAAAGGGTCGGATCCTTCAATTCTGGAAAGAACAGTTTTTGCACTTTATCTGGTTGAGCAACTTTCTTTAACGGGGCTTGATTTCACCTTCAAAGGAGGCACAAGTTTATTGCTATTGTTGGAAGACTCCAATCGATTTTCAATTGATGTGGACATTGTTTTGCCTAATGATTATTCAAGTTCTGTTCTAGAGGGAAAACTGGCTAAAATTATTTCTCCCGATATTTTCATCCGTTTTGAATTGGATGAAAAAAGGAGTCATCGCGATGGAGTTCCAAAAGCTCATTATAAATTCATTTACAATTCACGCATTGCTCAGAAAGAGCAGGAAATTCTGCTTGATATCTTGTTTGAGGAGTGTCACTACCCTGTGTTGCTGAAAAAACCCATTCAAACTCCTTGGATCCTTGAAGATGGAAGTCCGGTTGAGGTGACGATGCCCGACATAAATTCTATTCTTGGTGATAAATTGACTGCATATGCTCCAAATACTACTGGTATCCCTTATCGCAAGCAGAAGGAGAGAGAAATCATTAAGCAGCTTTTTGATGTTGCCAACCTGTTTGATGCTATGGACAATTTTGAAAGTGTCAGGATCAGTTTTGAAAATTTCGCATTTTCGGAAATTGGATATCATACTTCAAATGAAATAACAGTAAAAGAGGTGCTTCATGACATAATAGATACCAGCTTGATTTTGGCCAAACGTGATGATAAAGGAGATGTGGACAAGACAGCTGCTTTCAAAGAACTACAAACTGGAATCAATCAATTTCAATATTTCCTGTTCTCTGGCAACTTTAGAATTGAACATGCTCAGACCGCTGGCTCAAAAGCGGCTTATCTTGCAGCCATGATCTTAACCGGCTACAATGGCAAGATTGACCGTAACCCTACAACCAATGTCCCGGTTCCAGCGATGATTGAGAATCCCGAATTCAACATCCTCAATAAGAAACTTAAGTTTGTTCCTGGAGGGGCACTCTTCTACTGGAATCAAACCATCAATCTTCTTACTTCTAGTTGAGTTAAGCTAGATTCAATTAAAATATTACTCTTGTTGATGCATTATGAATTTGCAGTAATTTTTGCAAAATCTGTCCTGAGCCGGAATAAATGCACTTTCATTCACATATATTAGCAGATAATCAATTAGTTACGACTTGAATATTCATTTATCTTCGATTTATCCCCTGCAGAGGCAAACTGAGTCAACCTAGAATAACCTGGCTTGTCAATCTACGACAGGTTTTAATTAACAAAAATTGTCTACTATATAAATCCCAAGGTGTGTATTTTCTTAAATTAAGAATATACTTATCAACTATAGTGATAAAGTTATATATAGATAGGAAGTATTGTTAAAGAGAATAACCGTGATGTGAAATTCCACTTATATTTCACCTACTAAAAAAGCAGCTACTCGAATTAACGTGTAACTGCTTGATCTTTATTCGTGGGCGATACTGGATTCGAACCAGTGACCCCCTGCTTGTAAGAATCACAAAGTTATTTGCTGATATTTCTCAAAACTTACAGATACTTCAGTTAGTCAGTCAGTTACAGGGCTTTCGTTTGCTGGAAGTTATTAACAATTACCCCTCCTGTGTACCCAAATGTGTTAATCTGTGTACCCGAATGTGTACCCCGAAATCACTAAATTTAGGCCTCAAAAATAATATAGAAACATGGTGTTTTTTTTACTTATGCTACACCCTTCAAAACCAGCAAGGAAAGATGGATCGAAAGCAGTTGTTCTTCGGGCGACTCATGAACGGAAACGAAAATATTTTAACCTGAGCGTATATTGCTTGCCAGAAAATTGGGATTCACAACACAACCAACTTAAGAAAGCGCATAATTCTGATAACTATAAAGACCTTAATTATGGTCTGAAATTAAAAGTGGCCAAGGCTGAGAAAATTGCAATGGATTTTGAGAATGATGGAAAGCCTTTCAACTTTGATTTATTTAAGGAGCAGTTTGAATTGAAAAAAGACAAATGGACTGTTTCCTTATTCTTTGACCAGAGGATTAAGGAACTTACTGAACTTGGGAATATCGGAAATGCAAGTATTTATGGAGTGTCCAGAAATGCATTTGATCGCTTTAACCCTAGTAAAAGCTTTCGATTTCAGGACATCAATGTTGCTTTACTAACAAAATATGAGATTTTCCTAAGGAAGTCAGGCTGTGCAAATAATACTATAAATAACTATATCCGTACTCTCAGGGCAATATATAACATAGCCATTGATCGGGGCATTGTCAGTAAAGATCATTATCCCTTTTTCAATAGCCATACGCGGTCAGGCTATAAAATCGGGAAACTACAAACGGCAACCGTGAAGAGGGCGATTACCATGTCTGATCTGAAAAAGATACTCGACTTTATACCCGAAGAGTTAACTGTTCAGCAAGATGCAAAGTTGTATTTCTTATTTAGCTATTATGCCTGGGGCATCAACTTTATTGACATGGCCTATTTGCGTTGGGATAAAAACATCCAGGAGGATGCAATTGTTTATTCCCGGATAAAAACCCGGAAAACAAAAACTTTCAGAGTACCAATGAGACCTCAACTCTCAGAGATTCTTGATCATTACAAACAATATGATAATGCGGGATATGTATTTCCCATTTTCAATAAATTTCATGACAACCCGGTTAGAAAAAAGGCTCGAGTCAAAACATCTTTAAAAGCGATCAATGAGGCCTTAACAGATATGGGGAAAGAGTTAAAGATATTAACGCCCTTGACTACTTATGTTGCCAGACACACTTTTGCAACTACTTTAAAGAGCAAAGAAGTTCCGGCATCTGTGATTAAAGAAATGATGGGACATGCCAATGAAGCCACTACCGAAATTTATTTGAAGGAATTTAGCAATGATGTTCTTAGTGTTGCTAGTGAGCATTTGAATATTGAATAGAGTTTTAATTGAGTCTTAAATGTCAAGTAACTTGCGCAATATACTTGACAAATAGTTGCGTTTTATTATCTTTGACTCCCTTAAGTAATATTCTATCAGTCAATGAAGGTAGCAGAGAAAATTGAACGCAAAATATACAGGATGCAAGAAGGCACTACCTTCAAGTATCCGCAACTGGGTATTGACCAGTCTGAATACAGTGCTGCAGCTAAAGCTATTGAAAGGCTCGTTAAGAAGGGGATTATCAAAAGAGTATCTACGGGAGTATTCTACAAGCCTAAACAATCAGCTTTTGGTGAACTAAGACCGAGTGAGGAAGAATTACTTAAACCATACCTTTTTCAAAATGGGAAACGATTTGCATATATCACTGGAGGTTCATTATACAATCGCATGGGATTAACCACACAAGTGCCCAAAACCATTAAAGTGGCAAGCAAAGAAAAACGGGTGACAACCAAAATCGGAAAAACTCAGGTAAAACCGGTCAAGAGCTATGTGGACGTAAACAACGAAAACTACTACTTGCTTGAAATATTGGATGCACTCAAAGACTTTAAGACTATACCTGACTTGGACAAGCAATCTGCCATTACATTGCTAAAGAATATGATTATCAAACTCACAGATAATGAACTCTCAAAGATGGTCAGGTACGCCCTAAAATATCCACCAAGGACTAAAGCACTACTGGGCGCTATACTTGAATTTTCCATGAAAAAGAACAGCATTCAAGATTTGAGAACTAACCTAAATCCGCTCACCTCCTATTCTCTCGGAATTGAAGAAGAAGCATTGCCAACCGCTCAAAAATGGAACATCAACTAACATGAACTTACACACCAGCAAAGAATTATTACAGGATGCCATCCTTGCGACAGCAGAATATCTCGACATGAGAGAGATATATGTGGAAAAGGACTATTGGGTAACGGTTGCTTTATATGAAATATTCCATTCCAACATCGCCGGTCAGACGGTTTTCAAAGGAGGTACGGCGCTTGCAAAATGTTATAAGCTAATAGAACGATTTTCCGAAGATATTGACATGGTCGTGTTACGTAATGAAGGAGAAAGTGATAATCAGTTGAAGAAGAAGATTCGGGAAATCAGTAAAGTGGTGACGAAGGTTATACCGGAAGTGGAGATCGATGGTATAACAAACAAGATGGGCAACATCCGTAAAACCGTTCACCAGTACGAAAAGAAATTTGAAGTAGATTTTGGCCAGGTTAGGGAGCATGTTGTGGTTGAAGCTACTTGGTTAGGCAATTTTGAACCATTCTCTGAAATGCCGGTCAGCTCCTACATAACAGACATGATGAGAGCGAAAGGGCAGGACGAATTGATCGAAAAGTACAACATGGCTCCATTCAATATTCAGGTACTGAGTAAGCTCCGAACATTTTGTGAGAAGATAATGAGTTTGGTGAGGTTTTCTAGATCACCAGAACCAATTGTGGATTTGAGAAACAAAATCCGTCATGTGTACGACATTCACCAAATGCTAAAAGATGGCGAGATTCAGCAATTCTTTAGAAGTGGTGACTTTGATAAAATGTTAGTGAAAGTTGGACAGGATGATATGATTGGCTATAAGAACAATAATGATTGGATACCTGAACACCCTGCAGCAGCTATTATCTTTCAAAAACCACAGGAGACGTGGGAACAACTCAGCACTGAATATAATGGAAGTTTCAAGGATCTGGTAACAGGAGAATTGCCGGCAGAAGCTGACTTAATTCAAACGCTAAAAGAGTTGGCAGATCGTCTTGAAAAAGTAAAATGGGAAATTAAATAGGCGATGTTGTATGAGCCAATCATGAACCAATTGAGCCAATTATGATCCAATTATGATCCAATCAATATTTTAACTGTACCGGATCCATCTTCTCTTCTCCAATTAGACATTCTCCATTGATCAGATCTCATGAAAATATTCATGGTGAATTTGTCTGATCAGGGGACAAATTCACAATTTCCCCAATAGTATCTAAATGGATAAAAAATAGAATGATAGCAAAGTATTTTTTCATTTTGTTGCCGATTGGAACCCGTAAATGGATGCTTTTAACGTTTATTGATGCTTGGCATTCTAAACGACTTTAAAGTAGCTATTGATCCTAGTAATAGTTTATCGCAGCTATCAGTAAAGGCTTGATTTTGCTTGTCCTTTACTAATGCAACCCGTATGCGAATCTTTGCAGCATGTCAAAATCAAAGAAAACTCCTAATAGCTATGTCTGAAATCAGTGAAATGTTTAAAAGTATGATTGATCCAATCATCAAAGAATCGATACAAAAGAATATCCATTCGGAAATGCACGAGACGAGTGTTCAAACTTTACCCGAGTTTTTAACTCAGGACCAAGCTTCAAATTACCTTGGGATCTCAAAAAGTGCTCTGTATGCCATGACCTCCAAGAATGAAATTGCATACCATAAAAAGGGACGGCGGAATTATTTCAAGAAAACAGATCTGAGAAATTGGATCGAGAGTGGGCGAGTTAGGCCACTTTCAGAAATAAGGGAGCAAATGAGATGAAGAAATCTACACCAGATGATCAGGTTTATATCCGCGTGGGAACTGATTATTTCAAGATAAGTCCACAACCACTGATCTCAGGAGATTATTTCAAAGTGATTCGGCGCTGGAGCAGATTGACAATCAATGAGGATCTAACTTCCGCTGAGCGTGGGAAAATCACGAGGTACGATAGCTTTTGCATTATCCCGGATCACCTAAATTACAAAAGGACTGTTCTCGTCAGGCAAGCAGATGGATCAGAGCTCAACAGTCATTACTATGGTTCCTACAATAAGTATGAGCCCTTGAATTATGACCCTCAACCTGGCCCCTGGGAGAAGACCCGGATGTTTCTCGAACATATTTTCGGAGAGCAGTATGAAATCGGGATTGATTTTCTGACGATCATATTCCGCTATCCCACTCAGGTTCTACCAATTCTTTGTCTGGTCTCTCGCGAGAGAAGTACCGGTAAAACCACTTTTCTGAACTGGATGAAAGCAATTTATGGGAGCAATATGACCATAAATACCAATCAGGACTTTCGCAACCAGTTCAATTCTGGTTGGACAACCAAGCTTATTATTGGCGTTGATGAAGTACTTCTCGATAAACTTGAAGATGCGGAAAGAATAAAGAACTATGCAACCACCCGAAGCATTAAAACAGAAGCCAAAGGGAAGGATAAAGTTGAGGAAGAATTCTTTGGAAAGTTTATCCTTTGCTCGAATAACGATGATAGCTTCATTCAGATACCCAGGGATGAAATACGATATTGGGTGCGTAGTATCCCAACAATCAAGCAGGAAAATATCAACCTTCTGGAAGACCTGATTTTCGAAATCCCGGCTTTCCTGTACCATCTGAAATCCCGGGAGATTACAAGTGAAAATAAAACCAGAATGTATTTTACCAGAGAACAGTTATGGACCCCGGCTTTGCAGAAGGTTATTCAAGGCACTGAATCCACAGTAGAAAAAGAAATCCGTGAAATAGTAATTGATACCCTGATGGATTTTGAACTGGAGGAAGTTTTATTCACGCCCAAAGATCTGCTTGATGAACTCTTGAAAGAGTCTCCCAAACTACATGTATTAAAGACTGAAGTGAAGAATGTCCTGAAACAATGGGGGCTGAAACAAGCTAGCCAGGCGTGCAGATATACGAAACATTATAAGATGAAAAACAACGAGGGGAATTTGGATACGCTCACAGAATCTAAAACTGGTCTACCCTTTATTTTTAAGCGCTCTTTTTTTCTTAACAATCAAACAAATTAATATTAAGTAGTAGTAAGTGTCAATTAGTAAGATTGTTAGCAATGTTAGTTTCCTGTTATTTTTTTGTTCACATGTTATTTCTTCTCTTTTTACTTTCTAACAAACTAACAAATTCTTCACGCCGTAAAGTTCAGTTAGACTGATGATTAAATCGCTTGTTAATTTGTTAAAGAATTTTCCACTGTCATGAATATAGATGTAAAAAACATTTCCATATCCCAGTATTTGATTGCAAATGGCTACAAACCAGTCAAATCTGTTTACGGATCTACCTGGTTCAGTAGTCCCTTGAGAGAGGGTGATAAAAAGCCATCCTTTAAAGTCGATGAAAATAGAAACATTTGGTTTGATCATGGCTCCGGTATTGGGGGAACCCTGTTCACTCTGATACGTGAAATGTTTCATATTTCAGACCGTGAGATTTTCGTCTTACTCGAAGGTCTGGACTCATCATTTCAAAGAGATCTATCGAGTCCAGTGCCTCAATCTAGCCTAAGAATTGATCAGGTTATGCCCCTGCAATTCGCATCACTCAGAGAATACTTGAGAAGCCGCGGTATTGAGCACCAATATGCCAGACCGTATATTTCGCAGATTCATTATACCATTCATAACAAACAATATTATGCCCTTGGATTTAAAAATGATAAAGGGGGATGGGAATTGCGCAACAAGCACTGGAAAGGATCTAGCAGTCCAAAATACTTCAGGACCATTCGGGGGAAGGAATCGGCCTTAAACGTTTTCGAAGGGTTCATGGATTATCTATCTGCCTTGACCTATTTCAAAAGTCCCTTTCTGGCCAATACAAGCATTGTTTTGAATTCTGTCAGCTTTGTAAAAAGCGTAATCCCATTACTAGACTCCTATACTCAGATTAACCTGTTCCTGGATAATGATACTGCCGGTGAGAATACAGCCAAAGCAATAAGCAGCGCTCATTCAAATACGAAAAGTTTCGCCGGTGAATTATACCCAAACCATAAGGACTTTAATGAAATGCTAATAGCATCAAAATAAAACATGAAAATACGACTCAACCCACGCATGATTTTGATGGAGATCCTGTCATATATCCTGCAATTTCGCCTATTTTTTCGCATTTCAGCATAGGGCGGGCTTGGCATCACTGTCGTAACCGGGCACAGCCCGGTGTTCATAATTATCTTCATCTTGCTGATATATTGATAATTATGGTTATTTGAGTTAGAAACGATTTTTTACGAATTTTGCGATTTTTCTTGAAATTCTTTAGCATGAAAAATCAGGCGAAAAAATCAGCATGTTTAATCGCCTCTTTGAATAATAAGCCAAATGGCTGGTCGCGGCAATTCGCTATATTATAGCAGCACATAGTAAATTGCTGTTAGAATTCAACGAATTGCCGCGTAGAAGATTCCTTTTTTTCTCTGTCAGAAAGTAAGGAAGCAAAAAAAGAGGACTTAAATTAAAGGGCGAAAAATATAGCGGTAAAACCTAATTTTGATTAACCTAAAATCAAATAGTTAAAGAAGAACTATGAAAAGAAAAGTCGAAATAAACAAGTATACTGGCTGCCTGCTTGGTGGGGCTATTGGAGATGCACTGGGAGCCCCCATAGAATTCATGGATATCAACACGATTAAAAATCGTTTTGGGTCTGCAGGAATCACTGACTATGTTGAACACCCCAACCACGTTGGGGAATTCACCGATGATACCCAGATGACTCTTTTTACTGCCGAGGGTTTATTGCGAGCACAAAACCGAGCCACCTTAAAAGGAATTGGTGGGGCAACCGTTACCATTACCTATCAATCTTACTTAAGATGGCTGCACACACAAGGGATATCAACCGATCATTTAGACTTCGGTTGGGGAGATATGGATTTGGATAGCGGATGGTTGATCAAAGAGAAAGCCTTGCACCGTACTAGAGCTCCAGGAAATACCTGTCTTGAATCCCTTAGAAGAGGCTTGTCCCTTTCACCAGATAGACCCATTAACAATAGCAAGGGCTGTGGAGCGGTAATGCGTATGGCACCCGTTGGTTTTGCATATTATGATTTGCCAGGAACATTTAACCTGGGCTGTGAATTGGGAGAACTAACCCACGGGCATCCTTCCGGTTACCTCAGTGCCGGAGTATTGGCAGCCATTATTGAGCAGCTTATCGACGGAGCCTCTCTTCGTGAGGCTCTGGATGCAGTCTTGCCTCATCTTCAGAGCAGACCGGATCATGAAGAAGTTCTATGTGCGGTAAATGAGACCATAAGATTGGCCAATCAGGTTGATTCTGACCGGGGTGATAGGCAAATGCAAGTCGAAAATGCCATCAATCAATTAGGACAAGGCTGGGTAGCTGAAGAAGCATTGGCCATTTCTGTATTTTGTAGTCTAGTTTTTGAAAATGATTTTGAAGCTGGAGTATTGGCAGCCGTTAATCACAGTGGAGATTCTGACAGCACCGGATCCATTACGGGAAATATCCTGGGATTGATCAATGGAGAGCAAGCTTTTCCCCAGAGGTGGATCCGAAACTTAAAATCTGCCGACCTGGTTCGTCAGGTCGGCGAAGACTTATTCTCATGGTGTAAAAGTGATTCATTCAACTCTGATCAGGAGTGGTGGGAGAAGTATCCGGGATTTTAATACCCTCGGAACACTTTCCTCAATCTTTTCCCTAGCGGAAACTTCTCCTTCTCCAGTTTAGCAATATGCTCGCGGAGCATTTTGTTTTCACCTTCCTCCATTCCAAGTAGAATGTTTGGTCAAACAGTTATTTTCTTTTAAGAATATTAGATTGAACTGATTCTAATTGTCGTAACTTCATTCCTGAACTGCTGATTTTAAAGGTGATAACGATGGACTATACACAATCATAAGAACTCCGGAAAAGAGGCTATAGAAGAATCGGAAAGAGTATTAGAATCACCTACTTGATAGAGCGGGTACTTATTGATAAGCCGGATTCTGCACTAATGCCTCATTACGAAGTAATTCGTCGGCAGGGATCGGGAGGAATAAATGATAATCAGTAGCAGAATTTGTAATTTGCTTAGCGTATTCTTTATCCCAACGTAGCAAATCAAGCCATCTTATGCCATCTTCATAAACCATTTCCCGGCGTTTTTCATCACGGATAGCTTTAATCATTTTTTCTTTAGTGTCGACGTCAGACATTATGAGTGCGGGAATACCGATAGTTCCAACCGGTACTGACCACCAGGGATTTTCAAAAGTCATATCTTCTGCTCGGGCTCTAATAATATTCAGAAAATCAAGAGCCGATTGTTTATTTGATTCAAAGTTTTGCTCAATCAAAGACTCGTACTTGTTGAAGTATAATTCTGTGGTACGGATTAGTACAAAATTCAACTGTTCAATTCCGCCGAGGTCATATCCACGAGGAGGAACATGTTTGCGAATAGCAGCATTAGCCGACCAAGGATGATCGCCATACATAAACTCCCAACGAATATCCTTTCCTTGACTTACCATTAAAGTGTCAGCAGTGTCAAATAGCTCATAAACCTCCTCAGCTATCTCAAAATCAAAACCCATAAACCAGCCAAATATACCTGAGCCAAAGAATCCAGGTGAGTAATCATTCTGTTGTTCAAAAATTGATTCCGAAGAATTCATAGGTTCTTCAAAAATACTTCTCCATGATGTTGCCAAAGGATAAGGCCCACTGTTAATTATCTCATCAGAAAGAGCCAATGCAGTTGCCCAATCTTCTTCCATTAAAGCGAGGCGAGCTAAATAAGCCTTGGCTGCCCACTTACTGGCCCTGCCTTTTCTTAGATTTGTCACAGCATCATCGGCATAATTTGACATAATAGCCGGCAGATCGTTAGCTGCTATAGTCAATTCTGCTTTCACTTGTGCCAATACTTCGGCTTGAGAAGATTTCGCGATAGAATTATCTTCCGGACCGCCAGTCTTCAGTTCCAAAACCAAGGGTACATCTCCCCATGCCATTGCCAAATAGTAATAACATATACCCCGGAGAAAATGGCCTTCTGCTAATAATTCCTTTTTTCTGTTGTCAGTAAATTTCTCATTGGGGATTTCAGGGACTTTTTCAAGAAAGAAATTAACATTGGCCACTGTGGTATATAAACTTGCCCATGGAGTACTAAAACCAGGGATTGATGAGCTTGATCCTAAATTTGTGCGGTCTTTTAATTGAAATAACCAACCTGTGGGTTGCTTAATGTCATCTGTTGATGCCTGGAAGTAACAAATTAGCTGTGGGTATGAACCCTCATTAAAAAATCTATTATAACAACCTGTAATCCCAACTTCAGCTGCGCTTTGTGAATCGTAAAATACTTCCATCTCAATGCTGGAATATGCATCTTGATCCAGTATTTTCTCACATTGATAGGAAAGAGTCAATGTCAGAATGATTAATAAATATTTATACATTTTATTCATAATCAGTGTATTTATGAAATTAAAATGTTACGTTAATTCCGATTCTTAATGATCTGGCCTGCGGATAAGAACCATAATCATATCCTCTGAGCAAACCACTATTCGCCCCACCGTTAACTCCTGTAAAATGGTCAACCTCAGGATCGAATCCTGAATAATTGGTAAATGTCAACAAATTGTTTGCTGTAAGGTATATCCTTGCTGAATTTAAATTCAGTTTAGATAGTAGTGTTGAATCAAAAGTGTAGCCAAAAGTCAACGATTTCAACCTCAAATAGGAACCATCTTCTAACCATCCTGTATGAGGCAAAGTGTAATTATCATTTCTACCGTCGTAATTTACACCAGGATATCTGGTAATATCACCTGGCTGTTGCCATCTGTTATCGAAAGCAGCTTGGGTTGTGTTAGTCCCAATAATTGTACGGTCATTCAGTTTCAAGTTTTCCATCCAGCTTCTTGTGGCATTGTAAATTTCATTTCCGTATGAAAATTGAAAGAACATGGATAAATCAAAATTTTTAAAACTCATGTTATTAGCTAATCCACCATAGAAATCAGGGAACGGACTCCCAGCTAAAATAAGGTCTCCATCGTTTGGTGCACCGCCACTTCCATCCTGATCAACAATCATAATGATTCCATCATCAGGATTAACAAATTCTTCGCGTTCATAGAGGTAAAAGCTAATAGGTTCACCAATTCGGGCAATACTTCTACCGCCTGCACCCATAACAATAACGTCTTTGTCGTCCATCAATTCAAGAACCTTATTCGCATTGCTCGCGATGTTAAACCCAGCGTTCCAGTTAAAGTTATCATTGGAAATAATGATACCATTCACACCAAACTCAAAACCGCGGTTTTCCATTTTTCCAATATTTTCCAATTTAAAGCCCAAACCTCTTGTACTTGGCATTGGAACCAGAAACAATAAATCATCTGTGGTTTTAATATAGTAGTCTATGGTTAAATTCAACCGGCTATTAAAAAGACTCACATCTGTACCTAGGTTAAATTGAGTGGTTTCCTCCCATTTCAGATTCGGACTGGGTAAGCTTGCAATAACCCCTCCGGTTTGATTGTTGTAATTACTACCTGTGTTTGTACCAGTTCCTACAGTCAGGATGCCCCGGGAAGCATAATTTGCAATCTCCTGATTACCAGTAATACCATAACTAAGTCGTAATTTCCAATCATCAAGGAAATCAGCTGATTCAAGGAATGATTCGTCTGAAATCCTCCAACCAACAGAACCTGAGGGAAAAAATCCATATCGGTTTTCTTTGCCAAATCTTGATGAACCATCATATCGGGCATTCAACAAAAGAAGATATTTTCCTTTGTAGGCGTAGTTAAACCTTCCGAAATAGGAATTAATAACATATCCCTGCTTATCAGATATAGCTACATCAATATCTGTTCCTGCATTTAATGTTCTAACCTTATCCGAAGCAATACCACTAACCAAGATAAAACTACTATCCCATGTGGTTTCCTGCAAGGTGTTTCCAGCCAAAAATGTAAACCTGTGATCATTCACCCCTTGTACATAAGTGAAATAATTTTCCAAGGTCCATGCTTTTTGATTAAATGTACGTTGAGAAGCCTGGCCTCTCCAGTCAGTTCCTGCAAACGCGTTTGGATTGGGTGGATCAAACCAGTTTTCCAGTTCATTTCGGATATCTCCTGATCCTTGAATTCTAAAATTCAATCCTGGTAGTAAATCTATTTTTACAAAGGCAGAAGTAATAATGCGGCTTATGTTATTAGTAATATTAACATCTAGTGCTTGTCTGACAGGGTTGCCATATTCTTTCTGATCTCCATCGTTCGAGAAAGTACCGTCTTGCAAATAAACAGGAGTTGTGGGTGCTTTTACCAAAGCGGTAGAAAGAACAGATCCTCCATAAATGTGGTTATAGTTCGAAGCATCAGCTTTATCCGGACTACCATCGTTTTTAGTCCGGTTCTGGTCTATATAGGCTGCGTACAAACTTGTACCAAAAGAAATTTTGTCATTTATTTCCTGGTCGATATTTGCACGAATATTAAAGCGACTAAAATCTGACCCAACTATGACACCATCCTGATTATACAAACCAGAGCTAATCATATATTTAGTAGCCTTTGTGCCACCTCGTAACGATATATTAACTTCTTCTGTAGTTCCTATTCGGAAGATTTCATCCTGCCAATCAGTATTAACTGTTGGATTATTTATAAAACTTTCTGAAAAGTATGGAGAATATTCCGGAGCATTTTCAGCCAGCTGAGCCCTGCCTTCGTTTACTAATGTGGCATAATCAGAAGATCCCAATAAATCGTAACGGTTTGTAAGTACCGACACCCCTTTGTACATATTTACTGAAACTTCTCCTTTCCCTATTTTTCCTCTTTTAGTCGTTACCAATATGACCCCATTAGCCGCTCGAGCCCCATAAATTGAAGTGGCAGCAGCATCCTTCAGAATTTCAATAGATTCAATATCAGACGGGTTAATTTGAGACATGCCATTTACCCTGTTTTCACCAACATTGCGGTTGCTGGTTTGCATATTTACAAGAGGTATACCATCGACAACATACAAAGGGTCGTTTCCTGAACCTATTGATGTGGTACCGCGAATACGAATTGTAACACCACCTCCTGGTTCTCCTGTATTATTGGTAACGATGACACCAGCAGCTTTGCCCTGAATTGCCTTATCAATTCCTGAGGCCGCCATACTTTCAATATCATCTGCACGTATGGAACTTATTGCCCCAGTTACATTTCTCCTGCTTTGAGAACCATAACCAATAACCACAACTTCATCAAGGCCAAGCTCATCTGCAATCATTATTATGTTTATTCTTGTTAGACTCGATACTAAAACCTCTTGGGGCCTCATACCCAGAAATGAAAATTGCAAGATGCTAGTATCTGAGATATTGGAAATTGAATAATATCCATCTTCGTTCGTGGTAGTTCCAATGAGAGTGCCTTTTAGTAACACTGTTACTCCTGGCAGAGGACTACCACTCTCATCGCTTACCACTCCAGATATTGAACGTTGTTGACTCGCATCCTGCGAATAAACGTCGCTTACAAGTGCTTGAAGAAAGGACATTAACAAAAGCAAGACAGTTATTTTCATCATATTGAATATTTCTCTTAGACAACTGAACCCTAGATTATTCAACAACGTACATGAATCTTGTTAAATTTACGAAATATTACTAAATTTATCATGAACGAATCATGTCGATAGGTTTTTATACAAAAGAGATGATTGAATATTTGAAAATCTATAGAATGTTCCACAAGACAATACAGTTCAATAACTTAACTGCTTTCGGCGGAATTTTGTTGTTTTTCCTGTCGTTAACAATGAATGTTCAGGCACAAGAAGGCATCCAACAACGATTTTTCACCTCCCAAAACGGATTAAAGATTTCGTGGGTAAACAGCATTACAAAAAGCCAAAATAATACTGTTACAATTGTTCACTCGCCTACGTTCGACTTAGCAAGATTTGATGGTTATAATTTTAATTATACAATCAATCCATCTGTAATTCTTGGAAAAACATATGAAGACTTATTAGGAAATTTATGGAGTATTGATGAAGGAAATTTGGAAATTGTCAATTTGTATTCAAATGACAAATGGAAAAATTTGGTATTTGATGCGGGAATTCCATTTATACCAACACCGGGCATGGGAAACAAACTCCTATTTATAAGAGATGGTGATCTCAAAGAGTTTGATAAAGTCAAAGAACAGACACGAATCATAAAGCGGGCAGAAGAATCTCAAATTGGGCAGTTTATTGACATGACGACTTTTCAGGATGGAAGTGTTTGGATTACCGGAGAAGATGGTGTTGCAAAATTCCTGGCTCAATGTGATACCTGCTATGCTCAAGAGCAATGGATTGACTTTCAAGTTCCCAAAACACTCGGACTATACCATTTCAACAAGCCTTTTGAAGGAGAAAATGGAGAATTAACTCTTATGTCGAAATCTTCCAAATCAAAGCAGAATGTTCTTGCCGGGTTCAATGGCAAAATGTGGGAAAAACTATATACTTCACAAACAGACCAAGTTCACTACGGATGGCGTGGACATGATAACTCTCTTTGGATAATAAAAGGGGTTCAACCGCCCCCTCCTTTGAAGAGCAACCTTAAAGATTGGAACCTTTTTCATATTCAGCAGGGCAAGGAAACACTTTTAATAAAAAACAGAACCTTAAATCGTGTACTTAATGATGTTGTTGTTGAGCCCGGTGGGGCTTTCTGGCTGGCAACTGGCTCAGGGCTTAGTCATTTTACCCCAACTTTGTGGAGCAAGATTGGAGCAGGCACGGACTTAATTCAGCATTTTCAAAAAATCCATGAAGATTTAGCGGGTCGATTGTGGTTTGCATCGGGTGAATTCTTTTTTCTTTGGTCGAATGACAAATGGGAATCATATCAATTTAATCCAGTGGTGTTTACAGGAGATGTTTGTTCTCTTAAAAATGGCTTGCTGATTGTTGGGATTTCCGAAACAGGAGGACTTGCATTATTTAATCCAGTTGATAAAAGTAGTACAGTTACTTTCCCTTTTGGAAACGAAAAGATAAGGTATTACGATCAGGACAAGGATGGGAATTGTTTTATTATTCTTCAAGACTTGAATGGAACATCAAAGCTTATTCGATATGATGGAGAGCACATTGAAACATTGGCTGTAGATCTGAAAATTGATGGGTTAACACCGGGAGCATGTGAAGTTACAGATATTATTCAGTCACGAAATGAGGATATATGGATCGTAACTTTTACCGACGTTATCCTTTGCAAAAAAGGAATTAAAAAGAGGTTTGACTTAAAGAAAGAGTTTGAATGGACTTTCTCAACATCTATTCTTGAATTGGAGAATGGAAACATTTGGGTTAGTGGAAGCAAAGGAATTATACAATACGATGGGGGAAATTGGTTGCTTATTCAATCACCTGAATTTGAAACTGCCAGAAAGATGATTCTCTCCAAAGATAGCAGTATCTGGGTTGCATCTGGAACTGGTATTCATAGGTTGGTTGATGGATCTTGGGTATCCAATTCAAGTGAAGAAGGCCTTCCTAATACTGCGATTTTTGATATCCTTGAAGATAAACAGGGAGAAATTTGGGCAGCTACTAATAACGGGGCTTTTTGTTATCATCCTGAAGTTGATACCAATGCACCGGAAACAGTTATACCTGCAGATATGAACTCCCACGAAGCGATACCAAGTGGCGAATTGCAATTTGTGTTTGAGGGGCGTGACAAATGGGATAATACACTGGCTGACCGATTACAATATTCCTATCGCTTTGACGAAAATTCATGGACCCCTTTTGAAAATAAAACTATAGTAAGAGGAGTTGGTTTGTCGACAGGCCCCCATGTTTTTGAAGTTCGGGCAATGGATCGAAACGGAAATATTGATCTATCCCCAGCAAGTTGGCCATTTACTGTGATGCTTCCTTGGTATTTAGAAGCTTATTTTATTATACTTCTGGCATTTTCTATCTGTATATTAATCTTGTTGATTGGGTTTGGTATCACTAGACATCGCCAGGTAGAAAAGTTAGTTTTAGTTCGCACTGCTGAGCTGGGAAAAGCCAAAGAAAAAGCTGAAGAAAGTGATGAAAGACACAAGTTTTTATTTGATAATACCATACAAGGGGTAGTTTATCAAGACCCAAATGGAGAAATAACTTATGCAAATAAAGCAGCAGAAAGAATTCTTGGTTTATCATTAGACCAAATGCAAGGTCGCAAATCCATTGACTCACGATGGAAAGCGATTCACGAAGACTGGAGTAAGTATCCAGGTGGAACACATCCTGCAATGATTGCTTTGCAAACAGGCGAAATACAAAGCAATAAAATAATGGGGGTTTTTAGCCCTAGTGAAAATGATTATAAATGGATTAAAATAAATTCAGTTCCTAAGCTTAAAGACGGAGAAGAAAAACCAACTCAAGTTGTTTCAACTTTTGAAGATATTACTGCGATTAGAAAGAATACCAAAGATTTATTTGAAGCCAAAGAAAGAGCCGAAGAAAGCGACCGTCTCAAATCTTCATTTCTAGCTAATATGAGTCATGAAATACGTACCCCTATGAATGGTATTTTAGGCTTTTCTGAACTGTTGAAAGAACCGGGTCTCTCTGGTGATGAACAGAAGGATTATATTGACATTATTGAGCTCAGTGGAGAGCGAATGCTCAACACAATTAACAACTTGATTGAAATGTCCAAGATTGAGGCAGGTCAATCATCTGTTATCATTTCTAAAGTGGTAATAACCAAGCAAATTGGTGAGTTAGTTGCATTTTTTCAATCAGAAATGGAGAAAAAGGGAGTTGATTTCTCATGTGTAACTTTAAAACATGAGCCTGAGTTAGTTTTAATGACCGATTCTGAAAAGTTCTTCAGTATTTTAACAAACCTAATCAGAAATGCATCAAAGTATACTCTTAAAGGCTCTATTAAACTTGGATATCAAAAAAAGGAAGATTATGTTGAATTCTTTGTTAAGGATACTGGTATTGGTATTCCTGAAGAATATCATGATTCCATTTTTAAACGATTTGTACAAGTTGAAATGACTAAAGCGAGAAAGTTTGAAGGATCAGGATTGGGTTTGGCAATTACAAAAGCTAATGTTGAGCTTTTAGGCGGAAAGATTTGGTTCGAATCGGAAGAAAACAAAGGCTCAATATTTTATTTTAGCCTGCCTTTGACAATTAAGAGTTGAGTCTGAATCAGATTTAGGAATTAATATTGATTTTCATCAAATTCTCCATCCAGCATTGAAACAATCTTTTTGCAAGACTTCTTTACAATAATTTATTGTCGTTCTAAAAGTTTGGTCGCTGATACTGCTGCCAAGCTCTCTTCCAAAGAATTTGTGCTTATTCAATGAAATTCCCTCTGCTTGTCTACGGCGCATTCTATTTTACCACCCCAATTAATTAACAACAAAGTTACTTCCCCTTCTTGGAATTGTAAAGGGCAGGCGGTGCCCTGAAAGCCTGCCGGCAAGCCGGTTTTACCCTTGACAGTATTCAAAAAGCCTCGTGTCGATTGAGGTCATTAATTAATCGGCGCGCTAGTTGCCAACATAAGTCCTCAGGTCCTATGTTTGTAAAATGAAGCATAAGTTCAGAATTTTACTGTCTCAATAAATGCCACATTATCAACTAAAAACACCAAACTTATGCAACAACAAAGTAACAAAACTGATTTTAATGGCCAACA
>Ga0233437_1001281_pt1 | contig 47310 bp, 28 predicted proteins | sample SI_122_August201_FD_182714 | JGI IMG/M metagenome (GOLD analysis project Ga0233437, IMG submission 182714) | Seawater microbial communities from Saanich Inlet, British Columbia, Canada - SI_122_August2016_200_MG | ecosystem: Environmental > Aquatic > Marine > Inlet | place: Canada: British... | reverse complement strand
TAATCCCGCATGCGCCTGTCGTTGAAAATCTTATTTCAAACGAATCCAGCGCTTATCTGCCAATGCCTTTGGCTACTTAACGTTTCGACCTTACTCAGCTTTCAACTCATTTGAAACACACCCAAATGATATTTGGATGATTGAGACGCGCCAGAGCTTTACCTTCACGCTCAAAACGTTTGAGTGCCTTGTCTGCAATATCAGGCGCCAAACGCCCCATCCGAATGACTTTAACTGCCACTTCTCGTTCGAGGCGGGTATCGAAAGCTTTATAAACAATCGCCATGCCCCCTTCGCCGATCTGTTCGAGAATGTGGTAGCGTCCTAATGTTTTTCCAATGATTTCTGGCATTTATATTACTCCCATTTTTTATTCAGGAGAGTCTACCACACAGCGAAAACCAACCGTATCGTAGGTGGCATCAGGAGCCAAGCTGGCGCGGGCAGATGTGCGCAGCCCTTCGCGTCCGCTGTACCACGAACCTCCACGAATAGGGTGGCGACTGCCCGAGTTGGGCCCAGTCGGGTTGATGTAGGGGGCACTGGCATAGTAATAGGCACCATACCAGTCGGAAACCCACTCGAGAGCATTGCCTGCCATATCGTAAACGCCAAAAGGGCTGATCCCATCCGGGAAACTGGCAACAGGCGCAAGGTCGCGGTAGCCATCGTCAAATCCGTTTTCGATTTCATTCGCATCCGGATTAGGGCAACCCACATCACAGAAGTTGGCAAAGCGATTCTCGATCTCCTTATCGCCCCAAGGATAGAGGCGGCCATCGGTGCCACGGGCGGCTTTTTCCCATTCGGCTTCGCTGGGCAAGCGTCCACCCGCCCATTTGCAATAGGCTTGGGCAGCATGGAAGGTGACATAAACAACTGGGTAATTATCATATTTTGGATTGGTGTAGTAATCGCTATGCGTGTCTGAATAATTTTCCGCGGGGCGCGGGCAGATATCCGCTTCGTCACAGGCTCTATACATGGCATTGGTCACTTCAATATCGTAGATCCAAAATTCATCCAGAAAGACGTCGTGCCGCGAGGCTTCGGCACCCCAAAAATATTTTTCACCGGGATCGCTGCCCATAATGAATTCCCCAACGGGAATATGCACCACCTGAGCTTCCCGCACAACAGGCTCCGGGGTAGGGCTGGCGGTGGCGGTGGCTGCGGTGGTCTCGGTAAAAAGCGGCAGAGGCGTGTTCTCTTCGGCAACATCATCCATTTGGGCTGCTTCAGGGCTTTCCGTCTGACGAGCAGCGAGTAAACGGCTGGCCCCAAAACCCAAGCCTCCCAAGGCTAAAACACAGATAAGGAGAAATGCGCCCCCACCCAAAATCCAGGCCCATTGTTTTTTAGAAAGAAACGGACCTTTGGATGTTTTTTCCTGCGCGGGGATCTCCGGCTCTGCCTGCAAATTCCCCTTAGCGACTTCTTCAAGCACGAGAGCGAACGCGCCCATGGCTTGATACCGATGCTCGGGATCTTTTGCCAGCGCCTTGAGCAGGACTTGCTCGACGCGCAAGGGGAGATCGGGAACGGCATTCGAGGGGCGCGGTAGGGGTTCGCTGAGCTGTTTATGTAAAACCGCCATCGGGGTATCGGCGCTATAGGGTTTTCGCCCGGTGACCAGTTCGTAGAAAACAATGCCCAGGGCGTAAATATCTGTGCGTGCATCAACCGGTTTACCCAGCCCCTGCTCGGGCGCCATATAAGCGGGCGTACCGACCCCCACGCCGGTGCCGGTCAGATCCATCGTCTCCTCATCTTGCAATACCTTGGCCACCCCAAAATCGGAGAGCATGGGTGCGCCTTCTTTGGTGATGAGGATATTGGCTGGCTTGACATCCCGATGGACAATATCCTGGCGATGGGCTTCTTCGAGGGCGTGAGCAATGGGGGCCAAAAAAGCAGCCGCCTTTTGCCAGCCCATACGAGATGCTTTAGCGATCTCTTCTTTGAGCGTCCCGCCAGGCAGATAAGGCATCACCAAATAAGGCACCCCATTCTGCTCCCCGTGATCCAAGATTTGAACTATATTGGCATGAGTCAACTTGGTGAGGGCTTTGGCTTCGCGCTCAAAACGCTTGAGAGTGCGCTGCAAGGCACTTTGCTGGATATTCTCCGTACGAATGACCTTAACCGCCACTTCTTTTTCAAGCTGCGTATCAAAGGCCTTGTAAACCACCGCCATCCCACCCTCACCAATTTTCTCGAGGATGTGGTAGTAGCCAAGGGATTTTCCGATTAGGTTAGGCATAGTAAGACCATTTCATAATATTTATGATTAAGAGATTTTGCATAAAGGGTTGTTGATTTTTCAAACTAGCGGGGAAGGGGTGTCCCCTTCCCCAAACCACATCCCTTCAGAAAAACAGAAACTCAGAAAACAATATTTCAGAACTATTCCAACGAGAGAGAGCAACGAAACCCGAAGCTGTTGTCCGAATAATCAGGGTCGCTCCAGTAGCGCCTGGCGGAGCGGAAATTGAAATCGTAGTTGTCCCACGACCCGCCGCGCAAAACTCTACGGTTGCCGGAGGAGGAACCTAAAGGATTATTCGCCGGAGAGTTGCCATAATAGCCGCTATTATACAAATCTGCCACCCATTCCCAGACATTCCCGCTCATATCATATAAGCCGTAGCCATTTGCGCTGAAACTACCCACTGAGATCATGCGTCCTATACAATTAATAAACTGAACGCCGTTTTCTGCCCCCTGACTGCAAGTAGGGCTTTCATCCCCCCAAGGGTATTTTTTTCCTTCAAGTCCTCCACGCGATGCCTTCTCCCATTCAGCTTCACTCGGTAAACGTCCGCCAGACCACGTACAATAAGCAGATGCGTCATACCAACCTACATATGTGACAGGATAATCTGAATAGGCTGAATTGTCATAGGAGCTGCCGACAGGCTCATCACAATCGCCGGCATTGACGCATCTCGCATACATCGCATTCGTTACTTCGGTTTCATCCATCCAGAAAGCATCCAGATAGATCGTATGGATCGGCTTTTCATCATTGTCACCATCTTCGCTACCCATCTCAAACTCTCCTTCAGGGATGTAGAGCATCGTCATACCATCCGCTGGGCGCTCTAAAGTAGAGCCAATGCCTAGAGCGAGAGTGGGTGTAAAAATCGGTGTGGCCGTAAGCGTAGGGGTTGATGTAAAGTTCGGTATAGCCGTAAAAGTCGGCGTACTTGTATTTATTGGCGTGAAAGTCTGCGTTCGCGTTTTGGTCGGGAAAGCGTTCGCAGCTCCACCACCCATGAGCCAACCCACTAAAATACTCATAACAGCCACCCCGCCTAAGATGAACCACAAATAGCGCATTGGAAAGGACGCTTTGACTGTCGAATTCTTTTCCCTAAGGGTTTTCTTTTTCCTAACTCGCTCTCCGCGCGGCTTGGCTGGAGCGCTTTTGCCCTGCTGTAAATTTTCCAACACCAGTGCAAACTCAGCCATGTTTTGATAACGATTAGCAGAATCCTTTGCCAGGGCTTTGAGCAACACTTGCTCTACGCCTTTGGGGAGGTTGGGGGCAAATTGTGTGGGGCGCGGCAGAGGATCATTGGCTTGTTTCAAGAGCAGGGCAGCGGGCGTTTCGGCTGAATATGGTTTTCGTCCAGTCAGCGCTTCGTAGAGCACAATCCCCAAGGCATAGATGTCGGATTGGGCGGTCGTCTTCCCCGTCCATTGCTCAGGTGCCATGTACTCAGGTGTGCCAACGCCCATCCCTGTACCGGTCAGGTCAACGGTTTCTTCCAAATCAAATATCTTGGCCACCCCAAAATCTGAAAGCATCGGTTGATTTTTGTCGGTCAACAAAATATTGGCTGGCTTGACATCACGATGGATTAGATTTTCTTCGTGGGCATATTCGAGCGCATTTGCAATCGGTAATAGCAGACGGATAGCTTCCTGCCATTCGATGGCTTTCCCCATTTTTACTTTTAACGTACCCCCAGGGAAATATGGCATCACCAGATAGGGCATGCCTTCATATTCACCATAATCGCTAACCTTGACAATATTTGGATGCGTCAGCTTGGCAAGGGCTTTGGCTTCGCGCTCAAAGCGTTTGAGGGTGCGCGGCAAAGCTTTAGGTAAGATATTCTCTGTACGAATAACCTTGACTGCTACTTCTGTTTCGAGACGAGTATCAAAGGCCTTATAGACAACTGCCATACCACCCTCGCCAAGTTGCTCGAGGATGTGGTAACGATCAAGAGATTTTCCGGTCAAATCGGTCATAAGTTATTCCTGGATTTTTTACTCTACATCACGAGCGCAACGGAAGCCACTTAGATTATTCGCATTTTCGGGCCTAATTCTGCCACGATCGGCAGTGCGAAGAGATGAGATACTATTTCCCCATCCACCACCGCGTAAAGACCTATAAGCCCCAACAGTGATTTCTTCAGGGTTTTCATTAGGCGAATTCACATAAAAACTTATACCATACCAATCACTAACCCATTCCCAAACATTTCCACTTAGATCATAAAGACCAAAATTATTGGCACTAAAGCTCTTTACATTTATTGGACCAGTTCCACACTCACTAAATCGGGCCCCATTCTCAGCTCCAGGGGTACAAACAGGTTCCTCTGCTCCCCATGGATACATCTGTCCAGCCAGACCACCTCGCGCAGCTTTCTCCCATTCAGACTCGGTCGGCAACCTAGCACCTATCGACTCACAATAAGCATTTGCGCCAAACCATGATACCTCCACTATAGGGTAGTTTTCATAACCATTCTCAGGAAGCCAATTATCATCTTCTGAATAAACAACCTGGACGTTACTATCATTCGCTTTATACCAGACAGCACCATTTTCAGATTGATTTCCTTCCTGATTCAAAAACTCAGCAAACATAAAGTTCGTTACCTCATGCTCATCTATCCAGAATGCATCTAAATAGACGGTGTGCACTGGTTGTTCATCAGAATCGCCATCTTCACTTCCCATCTCAAACTCACCCGCTGGCACGTACATCATCGTCATACCATCCGCAGGGCGGACTTTGGTAGAGCCAACATCAAGTGAAGAAGAGGATGTTTCTTCATTCGCTTCTATTATTTCTATTCCTGCCCGCGCGCAACGGAAGCCAACAGCATTACCTGTAGATGTCGGATTAAATGAATGACGGCTATAAACACGAAGATCTTCTGCCGTGCTTCCCCATGAACCACCACGCGCTACACGACGGTCTCCTTTAAGTGCATCGTCTTGTTCAGGTCCTGTGGGATTCTTTGTAGGAGATATTGAATAATAATCACTTGAATACCAATCTGCTGTGAACTCCCATACGTTCCCTGCCATATCATCAAGCCCATATACATTTTGACTTCTACTATAAACGCCAACAGGCTGCGTATTCCCTTCATTGCCATGATAGTTAGCGTAAGTCTTATTAATTACACTGCCCCATGGATAAACCCCATTTGTATTGCCTCGCGCTGCTTTTTCCCACTCAGCTTCTGTTGGCAAGCGCGCATCCGCCCACTCACAATAGGTACTGGCATCATCCCATGAAATATACACAACTGGATGATTACGGTATTCATAGCTTCGAATATACTTATCGCTTGTTGGTATATCGCAAACTTTTTCCTGCCAACATTGAGCATACATGGTATTGGTCACTTCGGTTTGATCAACCCAATAAGCGTCCAGATACACGGCATGAACGGGTTTCTCATCTTTTCCCCCATCATCACTCCCCATTTCAAATTCCCCAGAAGGGATATACATCATCGTCATCCCATCGGTTGGGCGTTCCCAGTTAGAGCCAATGCCATATTCTGGGGTAGAAGTTGCTTCATAAGCAGGTATGTTTTCTAATGTTGAGTTGGTTACCGAAGTGCTTGTTACTCTTGCAGTCGCAGTAATGCTTGTCGGAGTTATTGTAGGAAGTGGTTGGCGTTCGGCTGCTCCCTGAGAACTGTACCAATTGAATACGCCATATAGAAGCCCTGCTCCTGCAAGACCTAACATTCCCCACAAAATCGGCTTGAGCGGAATTGATTTTCTCTCTTTTTTCTTGCGTACTTCTCGCACCACTTTGCGTTTTTTCGGCTCAGCTTCCCGGACATCCTTGAGAAGTTTCTCGAAATCTCTAACCACCTCACCCATATTTCGGTAGCGGTTTTCGGGATTCTTTGCCAAGGTTTTTAGCAATACTTTTTCAACATTATTCGGTAAACCTGAAAGATACTTCGATGGGCGTGGGATTGGCTCAGTCGCTTTTTTGAGCATAACTGCCATGGGAGTGTCTGCCCGATAAGGTTTTCGCCCGGTCAGCATTTCATAGAGCATGATACCCAAAGCATAAATATCCGCACGGCCATCTACAAGTTGTCCAAGCCCCTGCTCAGGCGCCATATATTCCGGGGTTCCAACACCCACACCCGTCCCCGTCAGATCCTGAGTTTCCTCCAATTCAAAGACCTTTGCCACGCCAAAATCTGTGATCATTGGTTCGCCCGTTTCCGTGATCAGGATATTCGATGGTTTTATATCTCGATGAATGATCTTGTGTTTGTGAGCATATCCCAGAGCCTCGGCAATGAGAATCAAATCCCGGACCGCTACTTCCCAGGAGGTTGGCTTGCCAACGCGTCGTTTAAGCGTACCTCCAGGTAAAAGTGGCATCACCAGATAAGGAATACCATCATGCTCTCCATAATCTGTAATCTTGACAATATTGGGGTGAGTTAACTTCGCTAAAGCCTTTGCTTCACGTTCAAAACGTTTACGAACCCTGTCCAAAACATTGGGAGCCAAATTCTCTGTACGAATCACCTTAACCGCCACATCCGTTTCGAGTCGCGTATCGAAGGCTCTGTAGACAACGGCCATCCCACCCTCGCCGAGTTGTTCGAGGATGTGATAACGACCGAGGGTTTTTCCAATCAATTCAGGCATGTATTATTTGATCTATACTCTTTTTATTTTTCTCTAAAAATTGATACAAATAAACCCAAAATGCCGTTTTGCGTAAACTCTGTTTTAGAAGGAACGGAAAATAGGTTATTAGGCAGTGTTCGCATTTTTAGAGCACCTATATTTTAATGTAATATTGGGTCCCCCCATATTGTCCAATCACAATCAAGATCGCTACCTTTTTCTATAATTAATTCCAACTGGTTACCATCTGTTATATCTATTTTGACATCCACAGGAGGCGAGGAATAGAACATTCGTTTACTTCTATAAATTTCCTGATCGTCTAATAAAATAACAAACACCGCGCCATCACCACATTGAATCCAATCAACGAGAACTGTTGAAACTCGAAGTTCCGAATATTGTTTGTTTAGTTCGTAAGTTAATTTAGATGGCGCATGTGCAAAAAGACCATGAGGATATTGAATCCCATGTGCAATTATTGAATCTCCTTTCTTAACTTTATCTGAAGCATCTGTGGATGTGAAGCTGTACTCACCTATAGAGAAATCCCCGTAACCAACTGTTGTTGTTCGTGGTTTAATTTCCGATAAATATATTGAGATAGGTATACTAGTTACCGTAGGGGTGAACGTGGGTGTGGGTGTTAAGGTTCCTGTTGATGTGGATGTAGTAATAAATGCCGCAGGTTTGCCCCCACCCAGCATCCAACCCAACAAAATGCTCACGACAGCAGCGCCGCCCAAGACAAACCATAAATATTGCGTTGGGAAGGGAGTTTTAGAAATTGAGCTTTCATCTCGAGAAGCTTTCTTCTTTGAAATGCCCTTAGAGTTTTGACTTAAAGGTGCGGAAGATTTTCCTTGGAGCAATTTCTCCAAAGCAAGGACCATCTCATCCATGCTTTGGTAACGATTTCCAGGATCTTTTGCGAGAGCCTTCAGCAAAATTTGTTCGACTTCTTTGGGCAACTTTGGCACAAACTGTGTTGGGCGTGGCAAGGGGTCGCTAGCATGTTTGAAGAGGACAGCCATGGGTGTATCGGCTTGGAAAGGTTTGCGTCCCGTTACCATTTCGTAAAAAACAACGCCAAGCGAATAAATATCTGCGCGATGATCGACAGTCTTGGCCGTCACCTGTTCCGGCGCCATATATTCCGGTGTGCCCACAGTGGCATGAGTGCCAGTCAGATCCATTGTGGCTTCATCGTCAATGATCTTTGCCACCCCGAAATCAGTCAGCAAAGGTTCGCCTGTTTCTGTGATCAGGATATTCGAAGGCTTGACATCGCGATGGACCATCTCGCGTTGGTGGGCATAACCGAGGGCTTTGGTTATCGGGATAAGCAACTGGGCAGCTTCTTGCCAGCCCATTGCCTTGCCTTGCAGCATCTCTTTTAAGGTCCCGCCCTGCAAATAAGGCATCACCAAAAAGGGTTGTCCTTCGAACTCACCGTAATCGGTTACATTAACAATATTGGGATGATTTAGGCGAGCCAAGCTCTTGGCTTCACGCTCAAAACGTTTCAAGGTGCGCGCTAAAATCTTGGGCGGTAATTCATCAATTCGAATCACCTTTACGGCAACTTCTATCTCCAAGTGTGTATCGAAAGCTTTATATACATCCGCCATCCCACCTTCGCCGAGGGGTTCTAAAATATGGTAACGCCCAAACTCTTTCCCTTGCATATACTCTTCCTTATAAAAAGACTGCTGCCACTTTGGCAACAGTCCAGTTTTAATAATTTAGGGGGTTGTTTCGTCTGCCTCGCTACCAAATATACTTTGCAATTCCGCACCTTCGCGCCGCGCAATGATGACCGAGATATTATCCGGTCCCTGCCCGGCATTGGCGAGATCAACCAATTTCTCGGCCGCCTCTTGGGGCGGCAACTCGAAAGCCACCGCCTGGATCAAGGTATCTGGCACAACCCCCCACAAACCATCAGAACAAAGAATGATAATATCATCTTCATCGAGCTTGGTACTTGTACTAAAAGGCTTCACATCTGGCCGTTTTGCACTGAGCGACATCGTCAAGCGGTTTTTCTTCGGATGATGACGAGCCTGCTCGGAGGTGAGTAATCCCGCCTTTACCTGCGCCGCCACCCAGCTTTGATCTTGGCTGAGTTGGATGACCCGGTTTTCTCTCAAAAGGTAGACACGGCTATCCCCCACCGAAGCAATATAAACTGTATCTTTTGTCATTAATGCCAGCGCAAGGGCGCTCCCCATGCTGGCTAAATTAGACTCTTTTTCAGCATAAGTACGCACAGCCTGATGCGCGAGCCGCACATATCTCTCTAGTGCTTCTTGCTGATCTTTTTCAGGCTGCACTTCACGATGCACACGAGCGATCGTTTCAACCACCAAGCGGCTGGCTATCTCTCCGCCAGAATAGCCCCCCATCCCATCTGCCACGATCAATAAAGGAGAAAACCCCTCTCCTTCTTGTGGCAATACAAGACTGATCGCATCCTGATTAGGCTTTCCTTTGCGTTTCTGTCCTACATCGCAAAAACTGCCGATTTCCAAACCTGCTGCAAACTGTTTTGTTGTCATTTTTCACCTGTGTTCTCGAAAGCCTATAAAACAATATCCTGCGTTTTCTCACTATCGTCATCATCGTCTTCTTCAACCATAAAGCCATCGTAAGTGAGTTCTTCTCCCATAGATGTGGTACCTGCCGCTTCAAAACGCAAGCGAACGCGCTTTCCTACACGGATCTCGTCGTTGCTTTCCAATAGGATGGGATCGGTTAATTGTTCATCGTTCAAAAAGGTGCCAAAGGTCGGCGTTTTCAAGCTGCCGTCCTTACCGGTCGATTCAACTTCACTTAGGAATAGACCGCCGCTTCGCTCCTCTATTTTGGCGTGATTCCGCGAAACAGGGCTATCCTTCGGGAAGAGGATGTCGTTATCTGCACTGCGCCCGAGCGTAGTTGTTGCTTTAGTGATCTCGAAGCGTTGCCCGATCAGGGAGGGGTCATCACTATTTTCCACCGTGAGCATGCCCAAAGCATTCGAGCTTGGTTCCCAATCGTCTATTGTGCGGTCATCCATTTCGGTGTAAGGCGTGGCATCCATAGACTGCGCCCGTTCCCAGGCTTCATCTCGCTCTTTTTCTTCACGGCGCTGCTTTAGCACAAAAAAGATCACAACCCCAGCAACAATGAGCAAAAATCCCAAAACGCCACCCCAAAGCCCCCAGTTAATTGGCGTTTTAGGTTCATCTATTTCATCATCATCCTCATCTGCTGAGGGCGTAGATTCTTCATCACCCTCTCCAATTTTGACAGAAATGATTTCTCTCGTTAATTCAGTATCATCTGCGCCATAAACAATTACCGCTAATTCAGCATCTCCCTTATCAAAGGTACTAAAATCCACATCTTGCGCATAAGGTTTAGTGGTATCTGTCCCGACAGTTTCCCCGTCAACCTGAAAGGCAACGCTTTCAACGAGTTCTCCGCCACCCGATATTTCTACTTTAATCGTCTCTGTTCCACTAATATCCTGCCCATCTTCCAAAGAAGTGATCGAGATGCGTGTTGGCATGGCTGGCAGAAGAAAATTACGTGTGTCATCATTGGAGGCATTCAAATATGTTGCTTTCACAGCCAAGGTATGGGGGCCTGGACCCGCAACCGAGGTATAGCGCAAGATATATTGAGAGCGCAAAAGTTCAGCCAGGCGATTGAACATAGCGCCTAATTGGGAGTTTTCTGGCGTATGGAGGTAACGACCGCCAGTCATCGAGGCTTGGCGCCCCAGATTTTTTTCATCAATTTTATGCCCCAAACCCAACGCAAAAACCGGGACGCGAGTATTATCTGAAGACGCCAAGTTGATCACATCATCCTGGGTATGTGTGCTGCAAATACTTCGATCTGCTTTCTCGTCCACGCCATCTGTGAGCAAAACAACCGCTCTGCGGCCAGAAGGCAGCGAAGCAGACATTTGCACAGCCTGATAAGCAGCATCATATAAACAGGTACCTGCGTTTCTTTTGGCATCGACCAAGGCGATCTGGTCACGTGCTGCCTGATGATCGGTGGTGTAATCAATGATCGTTTTAATTTCATCGTTAAAGGTAATCACAGCTACGCGATCATCATCTGCTAAGCCCTCGATAAAATTAGAGGCTGCTTCTTTAGCGGAATCAATTCCAGATCCACTCATCGTTCCGCTAATATCCAGTACAAGAACGAGATTAATCGGTTCATCAGAAACCAACTCGACAGATTCGATATCCACTTGCTGCGAATCTTCTGAAACTGTGAAGTTTTCAGCTGTCAGATCCTTAATCGGGTTGCCTGCACTATCTACAACAGAGAGGTAGACATTCACATCATAGGCAATTTTATCTTTTGCCGGCGTTCCTTCGACAAAATTAACGGCCAAATCGACGCTTGTTTGCGCAAAGGTGCTCAAAGGAAAAGCAAAAATAATTACAAGAACAAAGAGGTATAACCAAATGCGCTTGAAATATAATTTATGTTGCATAAAAACCGCCTCCATTTTTTTGATTTTGTTTTGAAATTATCACCATCCCCAAAATCAAAATTGACCGCTAGAATTCACTAAAGTATACTCAATCGAAGTTAGAGCGTCAATTAGAACTATGCATAATAAAAGAGGGAGCAATGGCAAAGCTGATCGGTCAATCACTTGGGCGTTATCACATCCTTGAGCAGCTTGGCGAAGGGGGAATGGCGATTGTCTATAAAGCTTACGATACCCGTCTGGAAACAGAAGTGGCGGTTAAAGTAATTCGCACAGAAAATCTGCCGCAAAATACTGTCACGCGGGCATTGAAACGTTTTGAACAAGAAGCCAAAGCCTTGGCACGATTGGCCCACCCCAATATTATCCCCATTATCGATTATGGTGAGCATAAATCTCAACCCTATTTGGTAATGCAATATATCCCGGGGGGAACGCTAAAAGATGTGCTGAAATCAGGGGTGCTGAATTATCAGAAAGCTACTCAGTTACTTCTCCCCATTGCCCGTGGATTGGATTATGCCCACCGCCAGAATATGATCCATCGGGATGTAAAGCCCTCCAATATTCTGATCACCGAAGATGGTGAACCAATGTTGACGGATTTTGGGGTGGCAAAGATCATTGATAATGAAGCGACGGTAGACCTGACGGGTACCAGCATGGCCGTAGGCACACCTGACTATATGGCGCCTGAACAATTTCAGGGGAAAAGCGATCTGCGCAGTGATATTTATGGCTTGGGCGTCGTCTTTTATGAAATGGTCACCGGAAGGAAACCCTACCAGGCTGATACCCCTGCTGCGCTAATTATCAAGCAGGCTACTGATCCTTTGCCGCGCCCGAGCAAATTTATCTCTAGCATCCCCGATGCGCTCGAGAAGGTACTGATCAAGACTTTGGCAAAATCGCCCGATGATCGTTATCAGAATATGAATGAGTTCTTTGTTGCCATGGAGAACTTACTTGACACAGGAAAAAGAGAAAGGGTAAGTGTTAGTAAGCCTCCAAAAAAAGTAAAGAAGCCTCGAGCGGATAAAGCGTTATCCCCCCATATCTGGAGTAGCCGAAAAACTATTATTTCTATTATTGGAATAGCAACAACAATTATTGTTGCCTTATTCGCTCCCAATCTGATTGGAAAATGGGAAAACACTTCTCCTGAACCCACTGATATTGTTTTCGAAGAATCTCTTGTTGCGTTAGCAGAACTTAGAGATACTGTTTTGCCACCAACTCCCACCCTTCAACCTACAGCTACACCCACCCGAGCATTAACCTCCACTCCCACACCATTGCCCGAAGAAATTGCAGATATCGACCTCGCTGGCAATGAAATCCCCATGCGCCTTGTCTCTGCAGGGGAATTTATCATGGGGAGCGATGATGGTTCTGCAGAAAATGAAAAACCAGAGCATGTAGTTTATTTAGATACATATTATATTGATAAGTTTGAGATAACAAATACGCTCTTTAAAGCTTGCGTTGATATGGGGATATGTGATTCCCCGTTAGATACACAGCGCTATAATTATGAACAATATGGGAGTTATCCTGTTTCCAATATAAATTGGCACATGGCGCAAAATTATTGCGAATGGCGTGATATGAGTTTACCTAGCGAGGCACAATGGGAAAAAGCAGCACGTGGCACAGATGGACGCACATTCCCATGGGGGGCAAATATTGACTGCGCTAATCTGTACTACGTCGATTATGTTTTTGGAGTAGGATGGATTCGTTGTGAAGAAGGAATAAAAGGGTCCATTTCCGTAGGTAGTTATGAAGGTGGGAAAAGCCCTTTTGAGATTTACGATATGTCTGGAAATGTAGCAGAGTGGGTTTTCGATTGGTATGACAATGCTTACTATGAAACATCGCCACGATCCAATCCGTGGGGACCAGAGAGCGGTGCTTATAAGGTATTTCGCGGTGGCTCATGGAATTCGTTTATGGCAAAAAGCTATACGACTTACAAACGTTCAGTTAATAATGCAAGCTATTCTGATTTTGATTTAGGGTTCCGCTGCGCTAAAGAAGTCACTGATGCCTCTTTATCAACGGCACAAGCTTCTCCTACACAGATTTTGCTGCCCGGTGCCGTTCTAATTTCATATGGGCAAGTGATTACCAATACTTTACCCATGAATTCGGCACATTCATACGCTTTCGAAGGCAAAGAGGGTGACAAAATCCTAGTTGAAATTGAAAAAAACACGATAATATTTGCTAATCTAAAGTATCAAAATGAAGAAGCTCTTTTTTCTAATACTTCTAAAGGAAACATAGAACAAGTATTACTCAATACAGGTTTATATTATTTGACTTTGCGAAGAAATAGTCAATCACATTCTAGTGACTCTGGGTATTATGAACTACAAGTTTCTGTCTTAGGCAACACAGGTTCGGAATAATTTCATAATAATCGCAATATGCATCCTGAACACTTCTCTCCTAATATAGAATGTGTTGTTTTTGGAGTAAAAAATGCCTGATTTGATCGGAAAATCCCTTGGTCGTTATCACATCCTTGAGCAGCTCGGCGAGGGTGGGATGGCGACCGTCTATAAAGCTTTTGATACTCGCCTTGAACGCGAGGTAGCGGTTAAAGTAATCCGCATAGATAATCTGGCGCCTAATGTGCTAACCAGGGTACGTAAACGTTTCGACCGAGAAGCCAAAGCTTTGGCCAAGCTAGATCATAAGAATATTATTTCGATCATTGACTATGGGGAAGAAGATGGTACACCCTATTTGGTAATGAGTTATATCCCGGGCGGTACACTCAAGGAACGCCTGAAAAGAAAACCAATTCCCTGGCAGGAAACTGCCAATTTTCTGGCTCCAGTTACTCGGGCATTGGATTACGCCCATAAGCAGGGCATCGTCCACCGCGATATCAAGCCTGCCAATATCCTAATTACCAAAGACAATCAACCGATGCTGACAGATTTTGGAATCGCGCGCATCCTGAAATCTGAAGAAACGCTTGATCTGACTGGCACCGGCATGGGCGTCGGAACACCAGAATATATGGCCCCCGAACAAGGACTGGGGCAAAAGGTTGATCATCGGGCTGATATTTATGGTCTGGGCATAATCCTCTACGAAATGGTCACAGGGCGCAAGCCTTTCCAGGCGGATACGCCGATGGCCGTGGTCATCAAGCAGATCAACGACCCGTTGCCAAGGCCGACTCAATTTGTTCCTGAGCTTCCAAAAACAGTAGAGAAAATCTTGCTCAAATCTTTGGCAAAAGATCCAAAGAACCGTTACCAGAGCATGGCTGACTTTGCGCTAGCATTGGAAAAGCTAGCAAATAGTGGCAGAAAGGCAGAGCCGAGAAAACACAAAGTAGTTCGAGGTCGGCGCGAGAAAACAGGAAAATCACCTATAGCACTCAAATCGGTTTTGTGGGGAATATCAAGTCTTTTAGGAGCAGGACTTCTGTTTGGAGCATTCAACTGGCTCAATTCGGGAGGGGCTGCGCAGCTATTTCCATCCTCAACACCGACACACACTGCCATGCCTACGAGTATAACGAGTGCAACGAGTACCAGCACCCCGGCAACAAGTCCTACGTCGAAGAATACAGCTACTCCAAAAGCTACTTCTACACAGGAGCCAACTGCAACGCCAGAATTGGGGATTGGCTCAGAAATGACATCAGAAATTGACGGTATGGTGCAACTATATGTTCCTGAGGGGCCTTTCACCATGGGTAGTGACCATTGGCAAACTGGAACTGAGCAAATAATTGATGTGGAAGCATTTTGGGTCGATCAAACCGAAATAACCAATGCAATGTATAACCTGTGTGTGACTGCCGGAAGTTGCCCGCCGCTATCCAATAATTCTTCTCGAAAGCATGAAAGTTATTATGGAAATCCAAAGTATGATGATTTCCCAGTAGTATATATTACCTATGATGATGCAGAAAGCTATTGTGAGTGGGCCGGGCGACACTTGCCAAGTTATGTAGAGTGGGAGAAAGCGGCTCGTGGTACAGATGGAAGAATGTACCCATGGGGAGAATTCTCGCCTGCAAAAGATAATTCCAGCACAGCAATCAGAAAGGATTTATCGAACTTTACTTACTTAATAGGGGATACATCGAAAGTGGGGGCTTATCCAAAGGGTGCAAGCCCATATGGCGCACTGGATATGGCCGGCAATGTTCAGGAATGGGTCATAATTAGCAACCCTATTATTCAGATTAGTATTTCAGAAGAGGTGGCAACTAGCAACCAGTTAGTTTATGATTTGGATTACTATCACCTCGCGCGAGGCGGATTCTTCAATAGTGCTCGGGATGAGGTTCAAACCACTAGTAGGAGCTTCTTCTCAAAAACTTATTCTAACTATTATGTTGGCTTCCGCTGTGCTCAAGATACAACTCCACAGGAATAGCAAGCATGTCTAGCCTCATCGGAAAATCCCTCGGTCGTTACCACATCCTCGAGCAACTTGGCGAGGGCGGGATGGCGACCGTCTATAAAGCCTTTGACACACATCTGGAACGCGAGGTAGCGATCAAGGTTGTCCGGCGAAAAGCCTTCCCTGAAGAAAAGATCGAACGCATCTTGAAACGCTTTGATCGAGAAGCAAAAGCGTTGGCGAAGCTAAGTCATGCCAATATCATTCCAATCATCGATTCGGGGGAAGAAGATGGGACACCCTATTTAGTAATGGGCTATATCCCAGGGGGAACGCTCAAAGAAAAGTTAAAGGGGAAACCTATCTCGTGGCAAGAAGCGGCCCAATTGCTTGCTCCCATTGCACGAGCTTTGGCATACTCACACAAGCAAAATGTTATTCACCGAGACATCAAACCATCCAATATTCTAATCACAGAAAACGGTCAATTGATGTTGACTGATTTTGGTATCGCGCGTGTCCTTCAGGCAGAAGAAACTCTTGATCTGACAGGAACAGGGATGGGAATCGGTACTCCCGAATATATGGCTCCCGAACAGGGCTTGGGGCATAAGGTTGACCACCGTGCAGATATTTATGCGCTGGGTATAATCCTCTACGAAATGGTCACAGGGCGCAAGCCTTTCCAGGCAGATACGCCGATGGCCGTGGTCATCAAGCAGATCAATGATCCACTTCCGCGCCCCACACAATTTGTGCCTGATTTACCCAAAGATGTGGAGCGTATTCTGCTTAAGGCTTTAGCTAAAGACCCTGGTAATCGCTATCAGAGTATGAAGGAGATGGCTGTTGCATTAGAGAAGTTGGCAGAGAGTACCACAGGAAAAGCAAGAAAGAAACACACAGCGGCTAAAATTCCACGCAAGAAAACCAAGCAGGTTATCGCTAAATCAAAAGTAGTTGGATGGGTGCTTTTCGGCATTCTTGGCATAGGACTTATCTATGGAGTTCGCTCTGTTGACATAGGGGCGTTAGCAGAATTATTTCCAACATCTACACCCACGGCAACATTCACACCTACATCCACACATATTCCCGAGGCTAGCTTCACGCCTAAAGCTAGTTCTACACCAGAGACGACAGCAACACCAGCTTTTACTGCAACCCCAACTTTGGGTGTTGGTTCAAGCGTCATTCGAGAAAAAGACGGCATGACGATGGGGTATATCCCCGCCGGGGATTTTGAAATGGGCAGCAAGGATGGAGATATTGATGAGAACCCAATCCACACGGTCTACTTGGATCCCTATTGGATAGATGAAACGGAAGTGACGAATGGGATGTATGCAAAATGCGTGACTGCAGGTGTATGTGATATGCCAGCTGGAAATGATTATGATGATTCCTCGTATACCTTCCATCCCGTAGTGTTTGTCAATTGGAAAAATGCCCAAGCCTATTGCGCCTGGGCGGACAGCCGTCTTCCGACAGAAGCAGAATGGGAGAAAGCTGCTCGCGGTGGCTTGAAAGGAAAGAAATATCCTTGGGGAGATTCTCCTCCTGTATGCCAAATGGGTGCAGAGAATGGTGCTCAACATCGTGATTGTGGTATCGTAGACCCTTCCAAATACGATTATGAATTTACTTTGAAGCCAATTGGAGGAACAGCATCTGTTGGTAATTTCAGTGCCAATGGCTACGGTTTATATGATATGAGTGGGAATGTCTGGGAGTGGGTCAGTGATTGGTATGATAGCGATTATTATGCCAACTCGCCTGGAAAAATTCCCTCAGGTCCTTCTTTTGGCGATTATCGCGTGTTGCGCGGCGGTTCATGGCTCCGCAGCTCTAACCTCCTTCGTTCCGCTGATCGCAACAGAAACAATCCGACAAGTACGAGTAACAATGCAGGCTTTCGTTGTGCTCGTGAATCGGACACACAGTAGTAAAAATCATGGCAAATCTCATCGGACAATCCTTAGGACGTTACCACATCCTCGAGCAACTCGGCGAGGGTGGGATGGCTATTGTTTATAAAGCCTTCGATACTCGCCTTGAGCGTGAAGTTGCTGTTAAAGTCATTCGCATGGGGCGTTTGGCACCTGACCTGGCAGATAAGACCCGCAAGCGTTTCGACCGTGAAGCCAAGGCGCTTGCCCGGTTAAATCACCCCAGCATTGTTCCAGTAATTGATTTTGGGGAATATGAGAATGTTCCCTACCTGGTTATGCCTTATTTGTCTGGAGGAACACTCAAAGAGTGTATCAAGCGTGGGCATATCCCCTGGCAAAAAACGGTCAAATTGCTTGCCCCCATTGCACGGGCATTGGAATATGCACATCGTCAGAGCATCATTCATAGAGATATTAAACCCGCAAATGTATTGATCACAGAAACTGGTGCTCCAATGCTTTCTGACTTTGGGGTGGCAAAGGTGCTCTCAGAAAGCGATGAAACTTACGAGCTAACCGGCACAGGGATGGGAGTTGGCACACCCGAGTATATGGCTCCAGAACAGTTTCAGGGACAATCAGATTCTCGTGCCGACATCTATGCTTTGGGCGTGGTCATGTACGAGATGATCACAGGTCGTAAGCCTTATATCGCAGAGACACCTGCTGCGGTTATCATTAAACAGGCCACCGAGCCGTTACCTCGTCCTAATCGTTTTTCTCCCGATCTGCCTACTTCCATTGAAAGGATCTTGATCAAGGCTTTAGCCAAAACACCTCAAGGTCGCTACCAGAAGATGGGTGAGTTTGCGCGTGCATTGGAGCGTCTGATCCTGGTGGGAGAGAAAGAAAATAAAAAACGGGAAGAACAACAGAAGAAAAACGAGTTGCAAAAGAAGAAGCGCCAGGAAAGAGAGGAAAGAAAAAGGGAAGAACAAAAACAAAAAAAGGCGTTGAATGAAAAGAAACAGAAAGAGAAAGTAGCGCAACGAAAACAGCAAAAGGCGAAGCGAGCAAAACAAAAGACGGCTCAACTGCTTCAGCAAAAGCAAGAAGCCAAAGCTAAACCAAAGAAACCAGCAGAACGCCTGAAGAAAAAAGAAAAATCATCAGTTCCACGCATTCCAAGTTTACGGGTAATATTTGGAATTGTAGGTCTAGGGATAATATATGGCATAGTCAACTGGATTGGTTCTTTTAACATGACGCAGCTATTTCCTCCATCAACACCGACACATACTGCCATTCCAGCGAGTGCAACGAGTGAAACGAGAACCAGTATCCCGGCAACAAGCCCTACGCCAAAGAATACAGCTACCCCAAAAGCTACTTCTACGCAGGAGCCAACTGCAGCGCCAGAACTGGAGATTGGCTCAAGCTGGGAACGTCCTGCTGATGGCATGAGGATGATGTATATTCCTGCTGGGGAATTTGAGATGGGTAGCAATGATGGAGGTAGTGATGAAAAACCAGTTCACATTGTGTATTTGGATGCCTACTGGATGGATGAAACGGAAGTAACGAACGCCATGTACGCAAAATGTGTGGGCGCAGGTGAATGTGATAAGCCAGGTGGAAATTATTATAACGATTCTTTTTATGCCAATCATCCTGTTGTGAACGTAGACTGGGGGAATGCCCAAGCCTATTGCGCCTGGTTGGTCCTTTCAACAGGCTCAGAACAAATCCGATTGCCGACAGAAGCAGAATGGGAAAAAGCAGCTCGTGGCGGCTTGGAAGGAAAGAAATACCCTTGGGGAGATTCACCTCCTGTTTGCTCTCAAAACACTGAGAATGGTGCTCAATTTAGTGATTGTAGTGATAGAACAGTGGAAGTTAGTAGCTTTAATTCGAATGGCTATGGCTTATATGATATGAGCGGAAATCTCTGGGAATGGGTGAATGATTGGTATAGCGAAAGCTATTATGCGAATTCCCCTAGCAATAATCCCACGGGGCCTTCTTCAGGTATGTATCGAGTGTTGCGCGGCGGTTCGTGGAATTACGAGGATGACTTCCTTCGCTCTGCCAATCGCTACAGGTTCGATCCAACGGAATTGCGCCATTTCGGCAACGGTTTTCGTTGTGCCCGTGATGCGAGCCCACAGAAATAGAAAACATGACTAATCATATTGGCAAATCACTCGGACGTTACCACATCCTCGAAAAACTTGGTGAAGGGGGCATGGCCACTGTCTACAAAGCTTTTGATACGCGACTCGAGCGTGAAGTAGCACTCAAGGTTATCTTGCAGGAAAAACAGCACTCGGAGAAATTCCTAAAAAGGTTTGCCCGCGAGGCTAGGACTTTGGCGCAGCTTACACATACCAATATCGTCAAAGTACTCGACTCAGGAGAGCACGGGGGAACACCCTTTATTGTGATGGAATATATTCCAGGGAATACGCTCAAACAGAAGCTTGGCAAACCAATGCCCTGGCATAAAGCCGCTCAGCTTTTGGTGCCAATTGCCCGAGCCTTAGCGTGCGCTCATGAGCACAATATCATTCACCGTGATGTCAAGCCTGCCAATATTCTTCTCTCTGAGAGCGATGAGCCCATGCTTTCTGATTTTGGTGTATCCAAAATTTTAGAAGCTGATGAAGAGACGGTTGACCTGACTGGCACAGGAATTGGTGTGGGCACTCCTGCTTATATGGCCCCGGAGCAAGGGTTGGGCAAATCAGTTGATCACCGGGCCGATATTTATGCACTAGGAATTATCTTCTACGAACTGATTACCGGGCGAAGGCCGTATCAAGCTGATACCCCTATGGCTATTATGATTAAAAAGGTCACCGATCCGTTACCCAGACCAAAAAAGATTATTCCAGATCTGCCCACATCTGTTGAACAGGTACTCCTAAAAGCATTGGCAAAAGCTCCTGATAACCGCTATCAAGAGTGCAGCTTATTTGCTGATGCCCTTGAAAAAATAGCCAATGGTGAAAAGTTCACATTTGAAAATTCGCCAAATCTATCTCAACAATTTAGAATAAAAAGGTGGCTTCCCTGGATTGCAGGTGGCGGCTTACTTCTCGTGATATGCACCAGTGGCGTAGTCCTTGCTGCAAAATTTTGGTCCAATTTTCAATCGCCAAAACCTGATGATAAAGTAAGCATTGTGGATAAAACCCCTACTGTTATAGTTCAACAGCTCCCTGTATACACACAAGTAATTACCCCTACACCCACTCTCATCCCGGCTATGACAGATACGCCAGATGAACCATGGGGCAAGATCGTGCTAACCTGTCAGCTTTTCAACGATGAGAACCGCAATCAGATCTGCATTATGAATGCGGATGGCTCTGAATACCGCCAGTTGACAAGCGATAACCATGTAGACCATCTTTATCCATCATTAGCCCCCAATGGGCAAAGCATTGTCTATATATCTAAGAAAACAGGAAACGATGAGATATTTGAAATGGATCTGCAAGGAAATGCATCTCAATTAACTTCCAATATTGGCGAGCTGAATGGTCCCGAAATTTCCCCAGATGGCCAGATGATCGTATTTGCCAATGAAGTAGATTACTATATAAGCATCTGGATCATGGATCGAGATGGTAGCAATCCGCGGGCCATTTATAGTCCTTCTGAAGCAGATGCCCTGGACCCAACCTGGTCTCCTGATGGAGGCAAAGTTCTCTTCGCGATGGGATATGGAAATAATAAGCGCCTATACACGATCAATGACGATGGTTCTAAACTGCAACAAATAGGCGGTTCATTTGTCACCCGTGGACGCAGTGACTGGTCGCCAGATGGAGAAACGATCGGTTCTTACTCGGGAGAATCCTGGAAACGGGAGATCTTTTTGATGGATATAGCTGGCCAAAATTTGCGGCAGATATCTTCTGGTGGGAACACCCTGGCACCAAGCTTTTCACCAGATGGGCAGTGGGTTGCTTTTACCGGATATATTGACCAGTTTGGCAACTCCAGCGGATGCGAAATCTACACGATGAAAACAGATGGTAGCCAGGTGATACGCCTGACCGATAATGACTACTGCGATTGGCAACCTCGCTGGGGGCCATAGAAAATCCTTTATAATGATTAAATTCCTACGACACTCAAAAATAGGGAGAGAATATAAATGCCAGAATTAATCGGAAAATCTTTAGGCCGTTACCACATCCTCGAGCAGCTTGGCGAGGGAGGAATGGCTACGGTATACAAAGCTTACGATACCTCGATAGAGCGAGATGTCGCAATTAAAGTAATTCGCACTGACCAATTCGTGGGTGGAATCGAAGAACAAACTCTGACCCGGTTTAAACGCGAAGCCAAAGCCTTGGCCAAGCTCAACCATCCAAATATTGTCACTGTATACGATTTTGGCCAATTTGAAGATCTCCCTTATCTGGTAATGGAATACATGCCTGGGGGGACTCTCAAGGAAAAGCTAACCACCATGCTTCCATGGCGGAAAGCTTTCAAGTTACTTCTACCCATCATTGAAGCCTTGGGTTTCGCTCATTCACAAGGAATTCTTCATCGTGACGTAAAACCTTCCAATATTCTGATCACACCGTCCGGTGAACCTCTCCTTTCTGATTTTGGCATTGCCAAGATACTGGATGTGACTGAAGGGAATACTATCACGCTTGCTGGCGTTGGAGTAGGTACACCAGAGTACATGGCACCAGAACAGGGTATAGGAAAAAAGGTAGATTATCGGGTGGATATTTACTCTCTCGGTGTTGTCCTTTATGAGGCAATAACCGGAAAGAAACCATATTCAGCAGAAACTCCGTTGGCAATACTTTTTAAACACGCTACCGAGCCTCTACCACGACCTAAATCTATTGTGCCGGAACTTCCGCTGGGGGTTGAAGAGATTTTAGTTAAATTACTAGCAAAGGATCCGTCAAACCGCTTTCAAACTATGGAGCTTTTAGCAATGGCTATGCAAGAATTGCTGAAGGATGACCTACCTGATGACACAGAATTTGTGCCTGAAAACAGTTCTATTGCCCAGTCAAGGAAAGTAGGCACGCCCGCATTCGGCGGTTTCTTAGGTCGTCGGACAGGTGGATGGCTGTATGCCTTTGCAGGAATATTGATCATATTACTGATCTCTGCTAGCCTATTTTTTAGACCCTTAGTGATTTCAAACCTTCGTTCGGATGATGCAACAGCCAGTACCGTGATTTTGCCTGAGCGAACACGCACCCCAGTGAGCACTCCCACAGAAACCAAAGCGCCACCCACTGCCACTCCCACGATTACCCCTACACCCATTGGAGGAGCTGATCAAGTTGTTTTTTTAATGAACGATTCCAGCCAGGTGAATATTCAATCAGTTTCTGGAAGTGCTCAAATGCAAAGTGAGGTGATTGATACTTCATCAAGTGGTGGAACCTCATTATGGTCATCACCTGATTTCAAAAAGGTAGCCTGGGAATCGAGTTCTGGGCTTGAGATATACGATTCTCAAACTAAGTCGAGCCAGATTTTTTCGATCCACAATATAAGTAATGTCATCTGGCACGATAATTCAGAAAAAATCACAATTGAAGGGGTATCAACTCTAGAAATAAATTCAGGTGAATTGACAGATTACAGATCCTGCATGAATGTCAGAACACATCTTTACTTACAATCAGTTTCACCTGATGGTGAAACCATTATCGTGTTGGAATATGCACATGATGGTAATCATATAATTGAACAGCTTCTCTCAGTCTCAACAGATTGCAAAGAGATCCATGAACTTTTTGCAATAAACAGACCTTATAAATACGTTCTTGAAGCAGGTGGCTTATTAAAGGGAGAAAGCCCTTTTCAGGGTGTATCCTGGTCGAGCAACAGTCAACAATTGATAGTATCCCTGTCTGGTAACTTGTTCATTCTGGATAAAACCGGAGAAAACAAAAGTGCGCTCGCGGGCTGGACAACCGAAAAAGCAGTCTTGCCCTTGTGGCTTCCAGATAGCAATCTGGTTTATTATCTGACTGAGGAAAGTTTGATTGAGATAAACACGGATACCAAGGAAAAAGAAACCATTGGGGTTTTCAATGCACCGTGGCGCATGGTTTTATCTCCAAACAAGGATTATATTTTAATTGTTGATCTCGAAGATTATTCGCAACAGCAGCTTTGGATCTACAAGATAAAGGATAATGAACTCGTTCACTTAACTGATAATCTCCCTCCCAGTCTAAACAATCCCAGGGATAGGGATTATTATTGGAATTTTGTTCCATCCTGGTCACCGGATGAAAAATGGATCGCGTATTCATCTGACAATAAAGTCGAGTTGATCAACATTGATGATGGAAGTTACTTTACATTGACTGGAAATCCCTACAGCGGATTCCTTGGATATGATCTGGCTTGGCTAAAATGATGGGAAACACAAATTATTCTGGGATGTGTTTCGGACGCTATCACTTGCTTGAGAGATTGGGCGAAGGCGGAATGGCAACCGTACACAAAGCCTTTGATGCTCATCTTGAGAGAACAAGTTTTTCTAAAAGGTGACAATCTTGTACTGAAAAAAGGAGAAACAATATGACAAACCTAATCGGAAAATCACTTGGGCGTTACCACATTCTTGAGCAGCTTGGCGAAGGCGGGATGGCGACTGTCTATAAAGCTTACGATACCTCGGTAGAGCGAGATGTCGCAATTAAAGTTATTCGCACTGACCAATTTGTGGGTGGATTCGAAGAACAAGCTCTGACCAGATTTAAACGCGAAGCCAAAGCCTTGACCAAACTCAACCATCCAAATATTGTTACTGTATACGATTTTGGCCAATTTGGAAATATCCTTTACTTGGTAATGGAATATATCCCCGAGGGAACTCTCAAGGAAAAGTTAACCATCAGACTTCCATGGCGGAAAGCTTTCAAACTACTTCTTCCCATCGCTAACGCCCTAGGTTTTGCTCATTCACAAGGAATCATCCATCGTGATGTAAAACCTGATAATATCCTGATCTCGCCATCTGGGGAGCCACTATTGTCTGATTTTGGCATTGCCAAGATACTGGATGTGACCGAAGAAAATACAATAACACTTGCTGACGTTGGGGTAGGCACCCCAGAATATATGGCACCTGAACAGGGCGTGGGGAAAAAAATGGATTCCAGAGCAGATATTTATTCATTCGGTGTTGTCCTTTATGAGGCGATAATCGGAAAGAAACCATATTCGGCAGAAACTCCATTAGCATTGCTTTTTAAACATGCGAATGAGCCTCTTCCTCGGCCGAAATCCATAGTGCCAGAACTGCCACTAGACGTCGAAGAAATTTTAATCAAGTTACTGGCGAAGAATCCTGCAAACCGCTTTCAAACTATGGAACTTTTGGCCACGGCTATGCAAGAATTGCTAGGAGATGACCTACCTGATGATACAGAATTTCTGTCTGAAAATATCGCTGAGGGTCAATCTAAGCAAGTTGATAATAGGAGGCTGGTCTTCCGAAGATGGCTATATGCTCTAGCGGCGGGAATCATTTTACTGACTGTCTTAAACTTTTTCTTTAAGTCATTTGGATCTCAAAGCCTTCGTTCGGGTGATGCAACAACAGAAGTGATAATTTTATCTGAACAAACAAGCACTCCAACGATCATTCCTACGGAAACTAATAAGCCGCCCACTGCGACTGCTACAATTACCCCCACTCCCATTGGAGGGGCTAAACAAGTCGCATATATAAATAGTGATTCTGGTCAAGTGAATATTCAAGCGATTTCTGGAAGTGATCAGATGCAGGATAAGGTGATTGATAATTCAGCGATTAGTTTGACTTCCTTGTGGTCATCACCTAATTTTAAAAAGATAGCCTGGGAATCGAGTTCGGGGCTTAAGATATACGATTCGCAAACCAAGTCAAGTCAGAGTTTTCCTATCCACGGTATAAGTAATGTCATCTGGCATGACAATTCAGAAGAAATCACATTTGAAACTAACGTTGGATATTCTTGGGAACCTGATTATGGGGTATTGACTTTAGGTGCCAATAAAAATAATATAATTGATTATCTTTCTTGTATGAAGTTGGATAAATCGCAAATATATTTAGAAGCTGTTTCGCCCGATGGCGAAACCATAAGTTTTGTGGAATATATAAAAAATGGAAATGCCATTACGGAACGACTTTTCTCGGTCTCAGTGGATTGCAGTGAGACCCACTTGCTATTTGAAACAAATCGTGATGATAAATATTGTTTTGGGAATTGTGGGCTAAAAGGAGAAAGCCCCTTTCAGGGAGTATCTTGGTCGAGCAACAGCCAACAATTGGTGGTTTCTTTATATGGTAATTTATTTGTTCTGGATAAAACAGGAGAAAACAAAAGTGCGCTCGCGGGCTGGACGACCGAAAAAGCAGTCTTTCCCTTGTGGCTTCCAGATAGTAGCTTGATTTATTATCTGATTGAAGATAGTTTGATCGAGATAAACGCGGATACCAAAGAAAAAGAAACCATAGGGGACTTCAATGATCCACGGAGCATGGTGTTGTCGCCGAACATGGATTACATATTGATAGTTGATACCGAAGGCTATTCGAATCAGCAGCTTTGGATTTACAAGGTAATGGATAATGAACTAGTTCACTTATCTAATGCTCTTCCCTCTGATACAGGCGATCCTGCTGATAGAGCGTATGTGAGGAATTTTATTCCATCTTGGTCGCCGGATGGAAAATGGATCGCATATTTATCTGACGATAAAACCGAGCTGATAAACGTTGATGATGGAAGTTATTTTACATTGACAGGAAATCCCTACAGCGGATTCCTTGGATATGATCTGGCTTGGTTAAAATGATGGAAAACACAAATTATTCTGGAATGTCTTTCGGGCGCTATCACTTGCTTGAGAGATTAGGTGAAGGTGGAATGGCAACCGTGCACAAAGCCTTTGACACTCATCTCGAAAGTGAAGTAGCTGTCAAGGTGATCCGAAACCGAAAGCTGGCACCCGAAATTCTAAGAAAGACATTGAAGAGATTTGAGCGAGAAGCAAGGGCATTAGTCAAATTATCGCATCCAAATATTGTGAAAATCATCGATTATGGTGAATTTGAAGGCCAGCCTTTCCTGGTGATGCCATATTTCCGTGGCGGAACCCTGAAAGACCTGATGCAAGGAAAACCGATCCCATATCAGGAGGCTGCACGGCTTTTAAGTCCTATTGCACAGGCCTTATCCTACGCACACCAGGCGAAGATCATCCATCGTGATGTTAAACCAGCCAATATTTTGATCGACGAAGCCGGGAATCCAATGTTGACAGATTTTGGTATTGCCAAGATCCTTGATGAAGAAATTTCAATTAATCTGACTGGAACAAGTGCTGTAATTGGCACGCCAGAATATATGGCTCCTGAGCAGGTGAGTAACCATTCCGTTGACCACCGGGCAGACATCTATGCCTTGGGAGTGGTGTTCTATGAAATGGTCACCGGTCGAAAACCTTTTCAGGCAGATACCCCGGTGGCTGTGCTTTTTAAACATGTCAGTGATCCTTTACCGCGCCCCAGCTCTTTTGTCCCCAATCTGCCAGAAGAGGTTGAATATTTCTTAATTAAGGCACTCGCAAAAAGACCGGAAGATCGTTACCAGGACATGGCAGAATTCAAGAAAGGATTAAAGAAACTACAAAAACCACTTTCCAGAGGGAAATTTTTTCTACGCAAAAAAATACATGAGTTGTATGAACAGCAGCCAGTAAGTTCAGGTGCTGAACTTACATATGATCAATTAGAATCAGGTGTAAGCAAAAAATCCATACCAATTATTCATTCTCAAAATCCTGTCTCAAAAAGATTTTGGATTTTAGTTCCTGGTGTCCTTATTGTGCTACTAGTACTTGTATTCTTGATTAACCAGAGACAAGTTCTGTCAATAGGTGAAATGGAAAGTACCTTAACTCCAACAATGATAAAAACTATTCTCCCCACCCAGGAAGATACGCCAACTATATCCCCCACCGCAACCGCAACCATAGTGATTACGCCAACCCCGACGATTGGATATAAACTCTCTTTTGTTTCCGACCGGGATGGAAACCAGGAAATCTATATGATGGATATCGATGGTAGCAATCTAATAAACTTGACCAACAATAGTGCCGACGATAGCTTCCCTGCTTTTTCGCCGGACGGAAAAAGGATCGCTTTCGTATCGGATCGGGATTGGAACGATGATATTTATCTGATGGATTCTGATAGAAGCAATATCATTCGCCTCACAGATAGCTCTGTAAATGATCAAGAACCAGCTTGGTCTCCTGATGGGAAACAAATTGTTTATATATCAGGAAATGACGACCCTAAAATTTACAAAATGAATGCGGACGGGAGTCAACAGGTCGGCTTCTCTTCCCTGGGATTTTATGGTGCTTATTCCCCCAGTTGGTCTCCTGACGGATTCAAAATCGTTTTCAATAGTGGATGGAGTGAGATAGATTTTGTTTCCCCTGAAGGGAAAAATCTTGGAAATGAGAGGGGTAATACCTTTGGAGAGCGAAATCCTAGTTGGTCCCCTGATGGATCTAAAATCGCTTATGATGATGGTAGTAAGATTTTTACAATGTCACCAGATCGCTCTAATCGAACTCGAATTACATTTTTGGATGAGGATGCATCTGAGCCTGCCTGGTCACCAGATGGCGAGTGGATCGCATTTACCTCTTTGCAAGATGATAATAAGGATATCTACATTACTTCGCTAGACGGGAAAACTCTGATACGTGTGACAAATAACCCCGCCAACGATTATTCACCGGTGTGGGTTCCCTAATAAATAAGCGATCCAACACAGAACAAAAAGATTATCTGTTTTATGAATTGCCGAATTTTTTCTAGGAATATAAGTGCTATAGGTTTACAAGATTGTGATAATCAAGATGTTTTTGAGAAATGGTTTATTGCAACAACCGAAACTAAAAGTTTCAGAACGTTTTAGCACCTCTTAGGAAAAGCTACTATACTTAACAACGCACTTTCCACAGCTCTTCGCAAAACTAGCGAAGAACGTATAAACGCAATTGACAGTATTGATACAGGGAGATTCTATGACCTCCATCCATATGCAAACTGAGAGCGTGTACTCTTCTGCAAGGCAAATGGCCCAGAGTGCCACGCAAGCGGATGCAGCACTACAATCTTTGCAGCGCGCCATGCAGGGATTGGATTATATTTGGCAGGGTGGCAGCAGCGACGAATTTTCGGCTCAAGCACAAGAAATGTTGCGCCTAATGGGGGCTAAGAACGAAGAGCTGGTCCTGCTGGCAGAACGCGTAAAGAGCGAAGTGACCGAATGGGAGCAGGTTGACCAGCGAGGCGCAGCCTCTATGCGTGGCATTGGTTCGTTTCCTCTTTTACGCCAGACCCACTTCGCCCTTTCAGCTGGAGGCGGGCAAAGCGAGGTTCCCTTTTATAACAATACCATCCTGCCCATCTTTACTGCCTTGTCTGCAGTCCCGCTCTTGAGCGGACTGCCAGGTTGGCTGGATTCGTTTTTGGATAAATATTTTCCAGAACATGAAATAAAGTCACCCATCCCAGAGGAAGACGCTCCAGCTTCAACACCTCTATCCACAACTTTTGGCGATTTGCTAAATGAGCCGCCGCCAGTCACCGAGCCCGCTCAACCCACAGAAACGCCCACATATGAAACCCATTATGATATGCCCCCCAAAGCCCAGGGCAACCTCTATGGAAGTGCGGCTTGCTCTCCGACGTCCGTAAGCATGGTCACCGATTATTATCACGCACAAAACAAAGCAAACAACACAATTACACCATCGGATTTGATCGACATGCTAGATAAAGGCGATGGAACCCCCGGCTCCGGCATGTCGCTATCCAATCTTACTGATGAATTGGGCGACATCGGTTATAAAAATATCAGCCAAAAAGTCAACGCCAACATAACCGACCTGCAAAGTGAACTCATAAAAGGCCCTGTCATCGTTACCACTGGTGTCAAATTAATTGGCGGCGAAGCGCGTGATATTCAGAAAGCTGGTAGCACCATTCACGCCATGGTTATCAAAGGAGTCAGTGCAGATAATGTTGCGGTAAACGATCCCTGGAGCGGAGCTGAAAAAGTCTTCTCGCGTGCAACATTTGACCAAATGTGGTCAAACGGTAGCAACGGCATGTTTGCTATCCGCCCATAATCCCCTATGAACAAAAATTCTATCTACAAACTCGATCTTGCACGGGGAGAACTTTACTGGCTGGCTGGTTCCTTCGGTGTGACCAACCTCCCCATCCCGGATGATGCGTGGCGTGGGCTTTCGGCTCAAGACTATGAAGTGGATGTACAAAAAGGCAACGCTTCCCTCCTGACTCGCGGCCTGATTCGTCCTTCTCCAGGCTTTGGGTGGCAAGTAGACAGACTCCCGTCTGCTATCATCCAATGGCTCAGCAGCGCCAATTCGCTACTGAGGAAGGAGTACATCCCTAAAATCGGTGAAACCCGCATAGCGCATTTCTTCACATCAGGTGAACAAGGATTGTCGGTAGAAATAGATACCGATGTTGCGCATTTCACCCTGTACGAGACCCGCGCGGTTCTAATCGAGGCTATATTTAATTTGCTGGCGCTTCCCACAACTGCAAAAAATACAGAGACAGCCTATCAATTACCGCAACCCGAAGCATTCCTTCCTGCCGCCTGGAAAAACCCCGAGCTTTCAGAAAAAATGCTTAGAGCAGCAGGAACTTTCGATAAAGTGGAAGATGTCACCACATGGGTAAAATCGCTTGAGTATGTCATTGTTGTGAGCAAAGTACAGGTGGATGGGCGCGGAAATAAAACAACTGGCCAATTCTCCATCTGTGGAGATAAAAAACTTGTTTGGGGAGGCGAGGTGGAGAACGAAAAAGTATCTTTTGCTCTTGTTCCAAGCAAAGAATTAACTGCAATAATCGATAGGATGTTAGGCGTAGCAGGGAGGCAAAAATGACAAATCTCATCGGCCAATCACTGGGACGTTACCACATCCTCGAGCAACTCGGCGAGGGTGGGATGGCTACCGTTTACAAAGCCTTCGATATCCGCCTTGAGCGCGAAGTGGCGATCAAAGTTGTACGGCGCAAAGCCTTCCCTGAAGAGAAGCTTGACCGTATCCTGAAACGCTTTGAGCGGGAAGCCAAAGCCCTCGCAAAACTCAATCACCCAAATATCATTCCCATCATTGATTCCGGAGAAGAAGACGGCACGCCCTTCTTGGTGATGGGCTATATCCCTGGCGGCACACTCAAGGGGCATTTGAAGAGTAAACCGATTGCTTGGCAGGAAGCTGCTCGCTTCCTGGCTCCGATAGCGCGTGCACTGGATCATACTCATAGACAAGGCATTGTCCATCGGGATATTAAGCCGTCAAATATCTTGATCACGGAAGAAAATCAGCTCATGCTAACCGATTTCGGCATCGCCCGTGTTCTACAATCCGAAGAAACCCTTGACCTGACAGGCACGGGCATGGGCATCGGCACACCTGAATATATGGCACCTGAACAAGGTTTAGGACATAACGTCGATCATCGCGCAGATATCTACGCTCTGGGGATTGTCCTCTACGAGATGGTAACTGGCCGCAAACCTTTCCAGGCAGACACCCCGATGGCAGTTGTTATCAAGCAGGTCAATGACCCTTTGCCGCGTCCCACACAATTTGTTCCAAACCTCCCCAAAGATGTTGAACGCATTCTTCTCAAAGCCTTAGCAAAAGATCCGAAAAATCGTTACCAGAACATGGGAGAATTCGCTGCTGCGTTGGAGAAACGAGCGAATAGGCAAGGAAAACCAGACCAGAAAGAACGCAAATTAGTTCGGAGTTGGCGCAAGAAAACAACAAGAAAAACTGTTTCACCAAAGATGGTAAGGTGGATAACTTTTGGTCTGGTCGGGGTAGGGTTGTTCTTTGGAGCCTCTCGCTTGATGGATCTTGGTCAGATGGCAGAAGTATTCCCAACGCCCACAACTACATTTACTCCCATGTCTACTTTCACCTATACCCCTGCGCCAAGCCCTACGATCCAAGTCATATCTATACCAACATCAACATCTACATCTTCCCCTACCCCTACCAAAACGCCTGCGCAGGCAACGTCTTTGCAAGAGATACTTCGAAACGACTTTGAGAATGGATTGGCAACAGGATTTAGCGTAGTTTATGGTAATGCCAAGGTGGTAAGAGATGGAGCCGACAATCAAGTGTTGCAGATTGGTCCCAGCGATTCAGAATGGCCTGTCGTGGAGTTTCTTTCTGATTTGAATGACTTTGTTATTCAATATCGCTTTCGACAAATTGAGTGTAATACCAATTGCAACTTTAATTTTTGGTATCGTGGGGTTTATCGAGGAAGTATGTCGGGGTATGAGTTACTATTTCAGCCACAATACAATGTCTTGACATTGCAATATCATGGTGCTACGCATTATACTAAAGCTCAGACTAATTTTTATTTAAACCCTGGAGAATGGTACGAAATACGTATTGAAGCTTATGGAGATGACACAACCATTTATGTTGATGGCATTGAACTATTATCGTCAAAAACCACCACTGAAATATCTGCAAAAATTGCTTTTCATGTTGATAAGGATGCAGCCTATCAGATTGATGACATTGTTGTTTGGGAAGCAGTGAAAAGTGGTCAGTAGATATTAAGGTATGGTATGGAAAATTTAATCGGAAAGTCTCTTGGTCGTTATCACATCCTCGAACAACTCGGGGAGGGCGGCATGGCGGTTGTCTACAAAGCCTATGATACGCGCTTGGAGCGCGAAGTAGCAGTCAAGGTTATTCGCACTGAAAAGTTGACTTTAGAGACAATGGATAAGTCTCTGAAACGTTTTGCGCGTGAAGCCAAGGCGCTAGCCCGGTTGACACACCCGAATATTATTCCTATCAGCGATTATGGCGAAGAGGAAGGTGTCCCCTTCCTGGTGATGGATTATATTCCTGGGGGAACACTCAAAGAAAAACTAAGGGGGAATCTTGCAATGGATTGGCAAGAAGCAATTAAGCTGCTCATGCCTATTGCCCGTGCATTGGATTACGCTCACCAACAAAAAATCATCCACCGCGATATCAAGCCTTCCAATATCCTAATCACAGCCTCAGGTGAACCGATGCTGACTGATTTTGGTATTGCGAAAATCATTGAGATTGAAGAGACTGCTGATCTGACGGGTACTAGCCTAGGCGTCGGCACGCCCGAGTATATGGCACCCGAACAAGTCACCGCCAAAATCGTTGATCATCGTGCTGATATTTACGCTTTGGGCGTGGTCTTCTATGAGATGGTGACCGGGCGCAAGCCTTTTCAGGCAGATACGCCCATGGCAGTCCTCTTCAAACATGCCAGTGACCCGCTCCCGCGCCCGACCCAATTTGTCCCAAAGCTGCCGAAAGAAATAGAGCAAGTTTTGCTCAAGGTTTTGGCCAAGGACCCGGCGAATCGTTATCAGAGCATGACAGAATTTGCGAACGCCCTTGCCAACCCTGATCTTGCCACACTAAAAATGCCCGGTAAGCAGAGAGGACGCTGGCCAAACATCTTTTTAACAAAAGTAATAAAACCACAAGAGAAAAAACTCTTATATATCATCGGTGCTATAGTTTTGTTTTTTGCTGTTTTTTTGCTAACATCTTTTCCAGAACCAGAAATAACAGAAGTTTTAGTAGAGGTAACGTCACCAGCTATAGCTACAGAAAAAGTAGAGGTAACGCCGCCAGCTATAGCTACAGAAAAAGTAGAGGTAACGCCGCCAGCTATAGCTACAGAAAAAGAAGAAATATCAGATATAAACCCTGGTGACGAACTAGCCGTCGCTTACGCAGGCGAATATGATGGCAAGGTCGTCACCATGTCTGGTTCTTTTAGTGACACAGATGCCGTCAAATTTGACAATTCTGTTGCTGCTTTCGAAGAAGCAACTGGCATTGATATTAAATATGAAGGCTTAAAAGAAAAAGAATTTGAAGCCTCGATCGCCATCCGCGTAGACGGTGGCAATGCCCCCGATATTGTTGATTTCACTCAACCTAGTCTTTTGTCAACAATAGTTGCTAAAGGGCAAGTTGTCGACCTGAACGGCGTCATCGACAATGATTGGCTCGCTCAGAACTACATCCAGTCTTGGCTCGATATGGGCACAATGGAAGGCCCCGATGGTCCTATGATGGCTGGTGTTTGGGCACGCGCAAACAGCAAATCCCTCGTCTTCTACCCGAAAGCTGAGTTTGATGCTGCTGGATACGAAATTCCCACAACTTGGGATGAGATGATGACTCTCACCGAGACCATCGCTTCTGATGGTGACACCCCTTGGTGTATCGGTATTGAGTCCGGTGCTGCAACTGGTTGGGTAATGACCGACTGGCTCGAAGACACCATGCTCCGCACCACATCCCTCGAGAATTACGACAAATGGGTTGCTGGCGAATTGCCCTTCAACTCACCTGAAGTACAAACCGCTCTCGGTTATGTGACCGACATTTGGTTCAACGACGCTTACATCTATGGCGGGCAAGCTTCCATCCCCACCACCTTCTTTGGTGATGCCCCCACTCCAATGTTCGAATCGCCCCCCAAATGCTGGCTCCATCGCCAGGGCAACTGGATCACATCCTTCTTCCCCGAAGGCAAAGAAGCTGGCGTAGATTATGATTTCTTCTATCTGCCCCCGATTAATGTAGAATACGGCAAACCCGTTATGGGTGCTGGCGACATATATGCCATGTTCAACGACCGCCCCGAAGTTCGCGCAGCGATTCAATACTTCTCGACTGGCGACTCTGTCAAGGGTTGGGTAGAAACTGGCGGCGTAATTTCGCCCCACAACGACTCTGATCTGGACTGGTACGCAGACTCCGTCACACGCGGTGTTGCTGAGATCATTCTGAAGGCTGACTCCTTCCGCTTCGACGCATCGGACTTGATGCCCGAAAAAGTTGGTTTTGGCACCTTCTGGAAGTACATGACTGATTACGTAAGCGGCACTGTAGAGATGGAAGACGCACTGCAAAAAATTGACGACTCTTGGCCCACTAAGTAAATTTCAGTTTAAGACCTAATTGGCTTTGAGAACCAGTCAGATCTTGGATAAGTTTAGAAAAACTATGCCGAACTTAACCCACAAAACCCTCCTCAACCGCTACAATGTCCAAGAATTTCTTGGGCGCGGCGGCATGGCGGAAGTCTACAAGGTTTGGGATAGCCAGCGGATAACCTATCTGGCAATGAAGGTCTTGTTGGAAGACTTCGCACTGGATCGGGTTTTCACCCGTCGTTTTACGCGTGAAGCGAATACGCTGGCACAGTTGCAGCATCCCAATATTGTCCCCATTTTGGAATATGGTGATTATGAAAGCCAGCCTTACCTGGTGATGAAATATATCCCAGGAGGAACGCTCAAGGATTTGTTGAGATCAGGGGCGATGGATTATAAAAAAGCCGCCCAATTGCTCGTTCCCATTGCGCGTGGATTGGATTATGCTCATCGCCAGAATATGTTTCATCGGGATGTAAAGCCCTCCAATATCCTGATCACTGAAGATGGTGAGCCGATGCTGACCGATGAGCGCAGTGATATTTATGGTTTAGGAATCGTTTTTTATGAAATGATCACTGGCCGCAAACCATATCAGGCTGATACACCCGCGGCATTGATTTTCAAGCAGGTAACTGATCCCTTGCCGCGTCCGAGTACTTTTAAGCCTGACTTACCGGATGTAGTAGAAGGGGTATTGCTCAAGGCTTTGGCAAAAGATTCTAATAATCGTTATCAGAGCATGAAGGAGTTTGCCGTAGCTTTAGCAGAATTGACAACGGGTTCACCGCCTAAGAAAAAGGCTGAGCCAGTTTCGTCTTCCAAAAAAGAAAAATCGATTCTTCAAAAGAAAACACGTAAGCAATTAACACCCCCACCTAAAAAGATTGAAGTTAGCCCAAAATTGGTGGCAATTATCTTTGGTGGCTTTGCTCTGATCATGGCAGCCATCTTTGGATTACCTCCCTTGATGGATTCATTGCGTAGTTCTTCCGTGCCAACAGTATCTATGACAAAGACTCGTGTTCCTACAAATACTCCAACACAAATTTTTTCGCTAACAATGATCCAAGTGGGGCAAATCTTGGTAATTCCTGTAAATCTAGTTACTCCAGAACCGCCCTGCTTACTTCCAACAACTCTCGCAGATGTAGTCGTCACTGCTCTCCAACTATTGTAGCGAACGGCGGTAACACTGGTGGAGGAACTTGTGAGTACCAAGAAAATACAGACTTTATTGCCCAGATATTCGAACTTGTTAACAATGAGCACGTAACGCAAGGGCTTTCTCCTTTAGCTGAAAACCCACAACTGACCGCTGCCGCGCTTGTCCATGCCTCGGATATGGCTTGTAATAGCTTTTTCAGGAGATTGGCTCGAATGGCTCCACCTTAGAAGAACGCATCGCTACACAAGGGTACACAGACAGCATCCCTTGCCGTTCAAGAGATTCATGCCCAGCCCCCAGAATACGGCGGCGATGGACAAGCAGCTTTTGACACCTGGATGGGTGGAGCTACCCTGCTAAACTCCAACGCGACTGAAATTGGTATCGCCTACGCTTATTCACAAGATAGTGCCCTAGGCGGCTATTTCACTGCTATTCTTGCCACACCCTAAAGCGACATTTGGTTTAATTTAATTTCTGTGGATGCCACCTTCTACATCTGCTGTGCCCATGCACTACATCCTTTGAATATATCATTGGCGCGTACCGCAATGTACAGTCTGAAAAGGAGAAAAATAACCCAAACCTACGACATCATCATCGGTTCAGGCGCAGGTGGGTTAACCGCCGCGGTTGCCCTAGCCCACGCTGGGCAGAAAGTCCTCGTTTGTGAGCAGCACGACGTCCCTGGCGGGTGGACGCATTCCTCCACTCTCGGCGGCTATCGTTTTAGCCCGGGAGTGCATTATATCGGCGGTATCGTGGTTCGCTGCGCAAAACTTATGAAGGATTGGGCGTTTCCAAAGACCTTGCCTTTTGTGAGCTCTATCCAGATGGCTATGATCATATCGTTATTGGCGATAGGCAATATGACTTCCCCAAAGGCAAAGAAAAACTTGCAGCTTAGCTGAAAGAATATTTTCCGCATAAGGCCGAAGGAATTGATGATTATCTCGATACGGCTGAAAAAAATGGTTGCTGCATTGAGTGGTTTGGGACGTGCTATACGGGCTGTTGAAACGGCCAAAGCCGCTGGTGGGGCCACTTCCATGTTACGTTGGGACACGCGTTCTGGGCAGGATTTTATCGAACATTTCATCACCAATCCTGTTTTGCGCAGCATTCTCGCCAGGCAAGTAGGCGATCACGGTGTGTCGCCCTCTCAGGTTTCGGCTATAAATTATTTCTTCCAGCGACCTACAAGAGTTTCTCTGTTTTCTCGCTACTTAAAATCGCCAGAATAACCTAATATTTGAATTCATTGGAAAATTTGCGTCTTTTGGACTCTAGTTACGGACGATGGTCTCCACTATTCCACCTGTCCAGTTTTTTGGATCCAATACAACCCTTTTATTATTCCCCAATCATCGCTCAGTTGCACTTAATACTTGAATCCAATACAGAATTCCACAATTAATGCAATTGGATTTATGATGTGATATTTATTTCACCCTAAACGTCAAGTCCATTACACCGCGACCAAATTCGATCACATCCCCGCTTTTCAGTAGGTGAGGCTCATTAGCTGGTAATCGGTCTCCGTTTACACGTGTTCCGTTAACACTGCCTAAATCGGTAAGAGCATATTCATCCCCTATATGCTCTATCTTCGCATGTCGTCTGGAGATGGTTTTTCCTATGTCAAAGGGTTTTAGGTCGATCTCCACAAAGATGCCTCGCTTTGCATCCTGACGTCCTACTAATATTGAAGCAGAACCCAGGGAAAAAACTTCACCAGATTCTGCTTGCAAAAAGGCCTCGGCGCTCGTTTCAGATATAGCCGGAAGGCCTTTTCGGCACTGTAGCTGAAGGATAAAACCATCCAGAACGCCTGCCTCGCCGAGAGTGGTATTCATTGCCAGACGAACGATGCCATCCTCAGTCTTGACGAATAGCAGGTAGCTTTTATCTTCATCCTCGGATAGCTCCAGTAACTTTGCCAGCGCGGGTGCCAAAACTTGATTAGGCACATTGAGCGGCAATGCAAAATCGACTCTTTTTTTTGGGGAAATTTCTACAGTGATAACGGCGTGGGACATAATATTTAGCTAACTATGTGTACCACTAACTAAAGATTTAAGTTTGTGTATCACATCATTAGATGAGACGTTCTTTATGGACACTAGATCGTCATCATTATTTGGCGTGATAAGCCATAAAGAGTTTTGTCCTTTAAATAAGGTGAATCCTTCAACTACATCATCTAGGCTTCTAATAAATGATATTGTTGTGTTTGAAACAGGAATTGATAGTGATTGAGCGAACTCCTTGGCTGTATCTTCTAGTAAATTGTTTTCAAGGAGTGTTTTGGCTGCTACCTCAGCCCCTTTTTCAAGCGCTTCATCCCGCACAGCAGTTAGAACTGCTAAATCAAGAGTGCTATCTTTACAATTTAATCGTTGGACATCGCCTAAAGATATTGCCGACACAAGCGCTTTAAGAAACGCTTTATCGTCCTCAACAGCTATGAATTGGTGAACACCTGTCATTGGTGTGGTATGCATAACACGCATTTTTCTAGCAGTGTGGAAGAAAAATAATTGTTCCATACTATTTGTCGGCGTATTTTTTACAACAAGACTTATTTCAGATTCTAGACACGTGCCAACAAGTGCTAGAACAGGATCGATCATTTTTATTTTATTATCTACGCCTCTTGTCAGAAACCCTCTCGCGATTAATGCCCGTTCAGCTACCGCCATTAATAAATTCTTTTCTTTTTCGGACATATCGTTTAGTGGACTTTGGTCTAGGCCTGCTAATTCTTTTCTCTTAAAGTGATACAACAAAACTAAAAGCTCTTCAAAACTAACAGCAAATGATAAACTTTCTTTTTTCTTCATAAAATCATCTCCTCAAATTATCGTTTTATAACCAATCCCAAAATTTCGTAGCTGTATTTTCAACAAAATCAGAAATTCCATCAGCAATTTTGTCCGTATATGTTCCAATATCAATTACTTCAATCGCGTTTTGTAACCAAGCCGCTTCTTCATGCAACCCAAAAGCTTCCATACCACCAGCAACTAATCTACCAGCCAAAAGGCTCGCGTCATAAATTAGCATTGCTGTGCCAATACCTGGAATTAATCTAATACCTATATTCGCCGCCGTCTCTAAGCCTTCACTAAACACAGCATGAAAAGCATTATCCCCTTTCCCAAGATCATCCATTACACCAAATCCAAAGGAAAGACCAGCACCTGCAACTTTTATTTTCTTAAGTGTTCCTTTATCAACAGATTTGACAAGATGTCCTAACTTGTCCATTTTGCCGACATATCCCCCATGAGGTTTCCTTATTAAACCATTAATCGTTCGTCCAAAAGATTCATATCCTGTAAGAGGGACTTGCTTAGCTACTTCAACAGCATCAGCTCCAACATTTAAATATTCTAAAGCCCCCAATCCGCCTGCCCCTATCGCTCCGCTCCATGCACGCCAATTAAATTCCTCGTTTTCTTCTTGAGCTAGTATTTGTGAATTAAGAGGGGAAAAACTTTTATAATTTACAACCCCTCCCCATTTTTCTGCGCCTAATGTATCAGAACCTTCCCACTCTCTAACTTCATTTCGCATGCGTTGGGCAAGCTGTTGCAGATTTGCCACTTCAGTATCTAAAATCTTAGCTTTTCTCTTTAGTTCCCCTGCAAGTTTTGAGGCTTGCCGACCTCTCCAGGCACTTTTCAAAGAGTTTGCAGCACTTTTTAGCCTTCGAGGCTTAAAGGTTAATTCCTGAACAGCAAAATCAATTTTACTCGCAGTATCGCGGACATTTTCTGTTTCCATACGGATCATACTCATTGACCGCCTCCTTTTCTCATCATATCAATCTGCGCCCTTTTACTAGTCAGACAATCGTCGTGCGACACTTTCCCAATATTCGATCGCCTCTTCAATCTCTGAAGCAATTTCACTAAGGGGAGCAAGGATGCCTGAAATATTGGAAATACTATCTTGATACAAACCCTGAAACTCGTTTGCAGAATCACCTCTCCAAGCAGGTTTATGACCATAAAAGAGACTGTTCGTGCTTGTGTTTGTCTTTTGTATTATTCGCTGAATAGATTCACGCAACCGAATAACATCTCTCTGTACTTTGCGAGCGGCATCAATATTCATATGAATTTCTGTCATAAAAAACTCCTTTCGTGATCAACCCGATAAATTACCGACCTACTCTAATTCTTCGCCACCTGCCCATGGGGATTGTACCAGAGTAGCCTTACCACCACTCACCCAAAAGCCACGTCCTGGCGGCAGCACCATGCGGCGGTATTGCAAAGGAACTGCTGAGCCAAACCAATCAAGATCGTTCGGGTCTTTTGAAAGACTGATTCCTGTACGACCCTGACGCAAACTCCGTACCAATAAGGATGTCATCCGATGCATACTTAATTCATCTGACATCCCAGCGGCCACGAGATAGATATTTTCTTTTGATCCAATTTCCTGGGAGAGATTATTCAAGCTGGTTACCAATGTCTCTTTACCTGGTTCAAAGGCTCCGCCCAGATCATCTATGAGGATGAGTATTTTCTTGCCTTTTGGTGGCTTTTGAGCCAGGTTGGTAATTTCCTCACAGGCTTGTTGGATCCCGTCTTGAGTTTTCGCAATTTGAATTTTCTTCTGATCTGCCCAATCTAGAGGACTGCGGCGAAACGCAAGATAATAAATGATCCATTCTTTATCTGCATGTGCTAACACTGAACTTGCAACAGTTGCCAGAAAATTGCTCTTACCGCTGCGTGGTGGTCCCAGCACCAACCAGCGTGGTATCTCTCTCAAAAGTTTTGGAGAAACCAATTGAACACTTTCAAAAGAAAGCCCAACGGGAATGGGAAGGGTATCCTGCTTCTGGGTACTTTGTTTCTCCAGTAATTCGGACAAAGGGATAAAATCCGGAAGCACGCGGACCTGATGGGCTTCGGGTCCACTCCAGGTTTTATGCATTTCTTGGCAAACAAAAGTTACATCCTGTAATTCACTACTTTTTCCTACTGCAACTTCTGGTTGGGCAATTTGGCACTCAGAAACTCTTTGACCGACAACCCATAAGCCACGTCCCTCTGCTTGTACAGCGGGTCGGATTACAGATTTTCCAACTGCATCCATATAATCATCACGATTGGATAATTGCAGAACGATACGTCTGGCAATTGAAAGTCTTCCTAATTCAATCCGTCGATTGGTTGTAATGATCAGGTGTAATCCAACCGCTTTTCCGTCGCGAGCGAAGCGGGAAATTCGATCAGCGTGGTCAGGGTAATTCGTACGCATTTCAGCGAAGTTGTTGATCACCAGAAACAGGGCTGGTTTAGTAGAGGCTGCGATATCGCCTTCACCACGTAACTTAGTACGGTGGTCCATTTCATTATCCAGATAGTCCAACAATTTATCCAAAATTTCTTCTGAATCTGTTGATCGGATGACAGCTCCAGTATGGGGCAATTTATTAAATTTCAGTAACTGGCCAGCACCATACTCAAGAATATAAAAGCTGGCTTCTTCAGGTGTGTGTGTCAAGGCCAGGGAAAGCAGGATAGTTTCGAGAGTCATGGCCTTGCCGCTTCCAGGAGAGCCTACGATCCATAAATGTCCGTCCAGTTCTTCAAAATTGATCTCCATCTCCTCCTGTAGACATTCCTCAGGAGAATCCAGGAAACCAACAGGCGCTATCAGAGGACAATCTTGTACCTTCTTTACTTTCCAGGTATCGTCAAAGGTTTTTTGAATAACGGATTCCCCAAATACATATTCCAGAGAAATATTCTCATCCAGTGGATCCAGATAGATCGGCCTGGCTGGTTGCACACCCTCCTCAGCGATTCTCATCATCTCAATCAAATTATCTTGTTCGTCCTGGGTTGGTCCCTTCTTCGCTTTTTCAGGCACTTCCACTTCCTGGCGTGCACTTGAATGCATCAGTTGCCAACGTCCGTCGTTGCTTACCTTGAAAATCTTGAAGGTTTCCTGCGTTTGGTCGTCAGGATTGACAACAGGAAGTCCCGCATAGGCAGCCTGAAATTCAACAGGATCGCTGTTGGTAGAGAGTATATACCCCTGACCTGGTCGCTTTGGGATGGTAAGCGCGCGATCGATGATCTGCATTTCTTCCTGACGCTGAACTTTAAGGGCAATCCGCCAGCCAACATTATTGAGCAGCCTGTCAACAGCAGAATTTACATCCTGGTTCGCAAGTAATAAATACATACCCAATGAGCGGCCTTGCCGAACAAGTGTGTCCAGCATCCCCGGTAATCGTTGAAATTCTTCCAAGCCTCGGGCGAACTCATCAAGTAGTAGAAGTAATTGCGGCATGCTTTTATCAGGGTGCTGCGCGTTATAATCCCAGATATTTTGAACACCAGCGTTTGCAAACCAGCGTTGGCGACGATCGATTTCAGCTTCCATCGCACTCAAGCCGCGCTCAACAAGCTCGGGGCTAAGGTTGGTAACAACCCCTACAACATGCGGTAGATCCTTTAACACATTGAATGCAGCCCCACCTTTGAAATCCATAAAGAAAAAATTCAGGTCAGCGGGAGAATACTTATAGGCTGTTGCCAGTACAAGCGACTTCATAAACTCACTTTTCCCACTACCTGTCGTTCCAACTAAAATGGTGTGATAGGCGCCAATACCCCCCAGATCTTCAGGAAGAAGATTGAGTTCTACATCCTCCAACCCCTTTCGTCCGCTTTGGAGGCCAAACGACATTTGCAGTAATTCATTGTTTGAACGTACACGTTGCCAGTTCTGTTTGAGAATTTCTGGAGATAGGGCTGGCATATCCAGAAGGTCGTACAACCGGACGCTTTCAGGTAAGTTGCTTTCGCCTTTACCACTGGAGACCTCCAGGCTTGCCATAGCTCGTGCTATTTTTTCGCAGTCGAGCTTACTTGCAGGCTCTGCATCGCCTTTTATTGGAGGGTTATTTTTTTCTCCGGCCCATGTTTCAATATATGAGAATTCCCTTCCAGAAACATCGATCCGCGCGCGGCACTCTCGTGGGGGGTGCCTGCTTCCGGTAAATATGAGATAGATCTCTACCTCATGGCCTAATTCCGCCAATTCCTTTATGTCGCCAGATTGTCGAAGACTCCCTGAATCGTCCAGGATTACGACAATCGCTTTTTTCGGCGTTCTGTTTTTTCTACGTTTGCTTTCTGGATCACTACGAGAATTGAATTCTGAAATCAACCGTTCTAAAGATTTGTCAATGCTAACTGTGTCGAAGGCAACCCGGCGATTGCTTTCTCCTTGAAGGATTGCCTGAGTATGTGGAACCCATTTAAGCCATTCCCAGCGCTCCTTTGCAGCGTCATTATCCGCCAGTACCATCAATTCCACATCTTGCTGGGAGTGATGGACCAGCATATCAATAATTAACCGTCTTGCCATGACATATCCTGCTTCTCCGGATTTACTGGCAATAGCCACACTCCCCACTTCCTTCAGATCAATCAGGCTTGGCAAATTGGGAACTTCAACATACTCACCAGCCATTTCAATAACAATCGGTGTAAGAGGTTCTTTTGGGTCGGTGGACTTGGGTGGTGTGACTGAAATCGATGGTTCTCCCACGCTGGTTCCCATGCGAAGGGAGAGGAAATCCGGGTCTGCTGATCGACGCCACCATAGCCTCCGCCGACTGCTTCGGCCGGTTGAAATTTTTATCAGATTTGGCAAATTAGGATATTCACGTTCCAGGATGACCCGTTGTTTCTGTACCAGAACATCCAATTCCTTCCGGATCTTTCCCAGTTTTTGCCGATAAATTTGTTCTCGTTCTTCCAGTTTTTTCTTATATGATTTTTTTTGAAAAAAGAAGCTGACCAGATTTCCCACTGGAAGGGCCATGCTCATCAAAGGCATCATGATGAGAAAACCCATATTCATTTCCGGATTCATCTGGCTGTAAATATAAACCACCAATAAAATCATGATTGCTGGAGCAAATGAAGAAAAACTGAACTTGGGTTTTTGCTCGGTCATTTGCTCGGGACCAGGTAGCTCTATTAAATCATCCGGCAAATACCAAGGTTTTCTTTGCGCAACAATAAACCGCCGCCGCGCGCGTTGAGCGCTTAATCCGGTGCGTCCTCGTTGTGTGATTGTCTCAATTTGAGATACGCTCATTAGGAGTACCCCTACAAATATATATTAATTTAACCCAGAGATAATTAACTCTCTGGGTTAAAGAAAAAACTGGCAGAAATAAATTATTTACGCCAGTTTGCTTGACATCGCTTCCCACTCTGTGATTTCATTACTAAGGCGAGTGTTCAATACGCTGAGCGCTTCCAACATCTGGTTCATGGTAGAGCGATATTGTTCGTATTCGCCAAAAAATTCAGTGGCTGAATTCCCCTGCCATGCAGGTTGCAGTCCATTTACGGAGCTATTCATGCTTTGTAGCAGTGATGTGAGTTGAGCGTGTGTGTTGTTAATTGCGCTCGCCGTACTGCGGGCAGATTCAACTTCCATATGAAGTGTAGCCATAGTAAATCCTCCTAATTGATATGGGTTGCTAAGATAGAAGCGATTATATAACAAATACTCTGAAAGTCAACCAGAATTTTTGCTTCTCCCCTCTGAATGCTCAGAAAATCGCTGTTATTCAGGGTGATTTGTCCAAACCACATCATCATTCTTTTGGATGGCATTTCTGACGGACACTGGGATGGTGTTGGTGTACAAATGCCTCAGTTAGGTGCATGGACCGCAACTTGCTTCCGTTACTCAGGGTGAATCCCATCCGAAGATTCTTCGTATTGCTTACTGGAAGATTTCTCAAATTCTATATCCTTACTTGTTTGTTTTTGTACATTTCCAAACCATACCTTGCGTAAATTGGACGCTCTCAGGGTTCGACTCCCTGCAAGGTGACTTTCGTGCGCTTTACAGTGTGCGGAAAAGTTTCTTTCCTCTTTGACTAGACACTGACTCGGTGTCCGCCTCGGCGTTAGCTTTAGTAGAAGCAAGAGATTGTCATTCTCTTTCTACTACCTGATGTTGATGCCTGGCTGCCTCCTTCAGTCAGGGTCTTCCTCTTTGTAGAGAGTGACTTTTTGAGAAGAGGTGTATCGCACCTCTTCTCTACTTTTTTAGAATCAGGCGAGATTGCCTGTTTTGCTTTTCTTTCCCCCTATGTTCCTTTTCATGGATCAGGGGGGAGAGATGTCATCCCCCTTGGTCTCTATCTCTTATGTGGAGGCTCCGATGACTACGCAAGACGTACAAGCAGCAGTGAGCAATTTGAGTGGAAACGACAAAGTTCGTCTCACTTGCAAGGTTCTGCTAAGCACAGATTTAAGTGCGGGGTGGTTCCTTCGAAGGTTTTTGGATGGCAAGGCTCAGAGCTTGCCCAAAAAAACGGCTCAAACAATTGCTCAAATACTCCCCCATCTCTAACCTGTCCTAAAAAAAGAGAATGTCAGCGATAAGCTGACATTCTCTTTCCTTGAAGTCATTGTCGCCTTAGAACTTCCCTGCGGCTTCCAAAACGTCGCTCTCTCGGAGCGCATCGTATTTTTGCATCGTGGCTACGCTGTGTCCCATTTGCGCCGCTGTGGTGCGATCATCAGTTTTTTTTCGCCAAACGCGAACAGCAGTGTGTCGAAGGATGTGGTAGGTCAAGTCCTCTATGCCTGCTCTTTCTCCGACCTTGACCGCAATCCGTTGAAAAGCCCGTATTCCCAAAGGCGCGTAGCCCTTTTTGATTTGTGTAAAAAGATAATCGTGCTCAATCCCATCTCCCTGCTTTAGCAACTCTCGTAGAGTAAGCCACTCAAGCAGAGCATCACGGGCTTTTTGTGGTACTCCTACTGTGCGCACTCTATTGCCTTTCCCCTCAAGCACTTCTATATATGAAGATGTTGAATTTTTAACGATGTGGGTATCCTTCAGTTTTAGATTTGCTACCTCATCCAAACGCAGCCCTACAAACATACCAAGAAAAATAATTGCCTTGTTGCGGATTAGACGTTGCTTTGCTTTCTTTGTGTTTTTCCACGGGACAGTAAATACGCGAGCAACTGCAAGTCTCTCCAGACGACGTAATCCACGTTTTGTAGCTTGTTCCTGGCGAGGCAAGCGGATGCCAGTAGTCAGGTCGCTTGTAATCCGCTCATCAGTTTGCAGAAGATATAAAGCATAAGCGCGTATCGCCGCAAAGTAGCGCAAGATCGTTGCGGGCTTTTTCCCCTCTACTATTTGCGCGTGAGAAATATAATCTTGGATATCATCGGGGGTAAGTGTTTCTGCACCCAAGTCAAGACCGGTGGATTGTTTGAACCAGTTGGCAAAAAGTCCCAGGTCTCCAATATACCCTTTGAGCGTATTCTCTGAGCCGCGTCGATGTCTGCCCGGCAGAGGGTTGCTTGCGATCCACAAGGCGAACTCTTTTACGGCTTGATGTTTTATTTCCATTCTCTTTCTTTCCTGAAGTAATTATGTGACGTTAAATATCGTTGTAGAAGCCTGAAAATCAGGTATTTATCTGACCTATTTTATCATTCTACGTCACACAATACAAGTTGTATGACGTAGAATGATGTAATGAATAATACTAAAAACTTCAAGAAAAGACGAAATTTCTTCTTTTCCTTTTTTCCTTACATTCTTCGGGGAAAATGGCTGATACCCCGCGAATGCAGCGATCTCCTGGAATAGCCAGTAACCAGGCTGCGATCTTTGACTCACAGCTGATAGTGAGTATCTGCATGAAACCGGGCGAAACGGAAGCCGACCACGCATTGTCGAAAGTGTAGGTGAGAGAACAGTTGTTACTTGATCCAGCAATCCGAATATGCGTGCCTTTTCCGGCAAGTTAGGTCAGGAAGCTGTACACCCGTTCTACTTTTAGCGGCTAGTGGTGCACAGTGATGACCATACTTATAAGACAGGGTGCAGACAGGTTACTTGATCCTGAAAATCAAGGAGTCAATCTCTCTGAAGAGCTTTATGGACCTGAAACGTGGTAGTGATTACCAGTTGCCCGCCTGAATGAGAATTAATGCGTAAAGAGCCATTGACGTTTTGCAGAGGCGGTTGATAGCCGCCTCTGCATATTTATTTTTTCGCTGATATCGGTATTGGATAGGGCTAATTTTTGCCTATCCGATACCGATATTGTCAAATAGGTTATAGGGAAATAAATAAAAAATCCCCCTGCAAACACAAGGGGATTCATCAGACGTGATATTTAATTTTGTGTTGAATTAGGCTGGAACTAATACCTTGACTTCTTGCTTGATGCGCTCTTCTTGATCTTTAGCAGATTCCAGGTCATAGTCGATCTGTAATCCAAGCCAAACATCAGCACTGGTCCCAAAATAA
>Ga0233437_1001279_pt1 | contig 47371 bp, 45 predicted proteins | sample SI_122_August201_FD_182714 | JGI IMG/M metagenome (GOLD analysis project Ga0233437, IMG submission 182714) | Seawater microbial communities from Saanich Inlet, British Columbia, Canada - SI_122_August2016_200_MG | ecosystem: Environmental > Aquatic > Marine > Inlet | place: Canada: British... | reverse complement strand
CGTCTCGTTTGGTAAAGTTCTGGTACACTTGTTTTCGGAACTGCGCAAATTGGGTTGCATTTACTTCGAGGTTCATGCACCTATTTTGCCGCAGTTCCTCTTACTTTTGTCCAAAGTCCAAATGATAAAAATCATTGATTTTTACACGCTCTATTGATACAATTCTCGAAATCGGACTATTTTTATCGGTATTTTAAGGAGTTTGCACATGTTCCCCAGTTTCTTACTGGCGTTGAGAGAAGGCCTCGAAGCCGCCCTGATTATTGGGATTGTCTTTGGCGCTTTGCGCAAGCTGCAGCGCACCGAATTGGCTCCGGCGGTGTGGCTGGGCGTTGTGAGCGCGGCGGCGGTTAGCATCATAGGCGCGTGGCTGCTGAATCTGCTTGGGGCCTCCTTTGAGGGCGCTACCGAAGAAATTTTTGAAGGCCTTACCATGTTTGCCGCGGCCACAGTCCTCACCTGGATGATTTTCTGGATGCAGCGTCAGGCGCGCACCTTGCAAAGTGAACTTGAGAGCGATGTCCGCCGGGCGGCGCAGAGTAGCCGCGCGCAGGCATTATTTGCGCTCTCATTTTTTGCGGTTGTTCGTGAGGGGATTGAATTGGCGCTTTTCCTGACCGCGGCTGCGATCACCTCCACCGCGGCGCAAACCCTGCTTGGCGCGGCCCTCGGGTTGGCGGCATCCGCCGTGCTGGGCTGGTCGCTGTTTGCCAGCACTGCACGCCTGAATTTGCGGCGTTTCTTCCAGGTGACGAGTTTTTTGCTGATTATATTCGCCGCCGGGCTGGTGGCGCACGGCATCCACGAATTTAACGAGGTTGGCTGGATTCCGGCGCTGGTGGAGCATCTATGGGATGTAAATCACATTGTGGACGAGAACGGCCCCCTGGGCGTGGTGCTGAAATCGCTGTTTGGCTATAACGGCAACCCTTCGCTCAGCGAAGTGACGGGCTATCTGCTCTATTTTGTGGCTATCTTTTTCGGGTTGCGGCGCAGGCAGGTGCTGTCTTCCTAAGTGGATAGGTGACAGGCACTTTTGAAGTGCCTGTCACCTCGCTAGAACAGTTTCACCGCTATTAATTATCTGGTCAGTTCAGCGTTCAACGCATCTAGTTTTACGCGCAGCACGGCCAGCATTTCGTCGGCGCGGGTTTTTTCCCGGGGGTAGAGATTGTTCATTTCTTCAGGATCAGCCGCCAGGTCGTAAAGCTCAATATATTCGCCGGTTGCATCCAGGGCTTCGTATCCCAGATACCACATGATTTTAAAATCCCCTTGTTGAAGCACAGTCGTGGCTTTGTGGATGCTGCCATCCGGATGGTAACCCTCCACCTGGAGCATGGGAATTTCGCGCGCCGCCCGCGGGGTGGCAGCCGCAAAGGGGGGCAGTACCAGCCCCTCGGCCCAGCCCGGAATATCCTGCCCGGTAAGTTGCAGCAGCGTAGGCAGTAAATCAATCGCCGATGTGCGCTCGTATACATCCACGCGCTCGCTTTGTCCCGGCGGGAAGATCATCAACGGAATGTGCATAATCGGTTCGTGGAAAACCGGTGGCACGTGCCCGAGAATACCGCGCTCAAACATCTCGCCATGATCGGCAGTCAGCACCAGCCAGGTATTTTCGAGCAGGCCGCTTTGTTCCAGCATGGTGTGCAGACGGGCGAATTCGGCATCTACATAGAGAATAAACTCATCATACCAGCGGTGGCGCTCGATCATGCGGCTTTTGGCAATCCCCTGGTCGAGGGGGTGCAATGGTTTTTCGCGCGGGCCAAGACCGTCGTTTACGAAAGCATCCACAAAATCGTGGCGTGTATGATAGGGGTCGTGCGGCGGCAAAAAGTGGAAATAGCCCAAAAAAGGCTGCGGCAACTCGCCGAGCAGATTGTGCGTCCAGTCAATGCCTTGCTCCAGGGTAAAGAAGTTTAGCCCCAGATCATTATAGATGGGAATGCCGCGGGGAAATTGCTCGTTGAGTTGGGCGACTTTTTTTAAGGCAAAGTGCTGGTAAATTTGCGAGAGATAGAGCGTATACGAATGGCCTTCTTCTTCCAGGCGCTTCATCGCCCGTCGCCAGCCAATCAGGGCGACATCCTGATCGTTGGCGAAAATATTACTTACCAGCGGGTCGCTCTCCAGATATAAATCTTGCCAGGGGGTGTGCTCGTCAATATCCGTCAGAAATTGCTTCAGGATTGTGTCGGCGAGGGGGTTGTGCGTATAGGATACACGATGATACGACGGGAAGGTGTTGAATAAATTATGCTGCACGCGGCCGGGGTCTACGATGTCGTTATGTTTGAAAGCGCGGTGCGTCCACGGGGTGGTGCCGGTCAGCAAGGATGCTGTGCCCGGCGTGGTGAAATGCCCTCCGGCGCTGTGTTTGTGATACACAATTGCCTTTTCAGCTAGTCGCGCCAAATTGGGTGTGGTGTGGCGATCATAGCCGTAGAGCGAGATATTTTTTGCCGACCAGGCATCGAAGACAATGATGAGCACGTTTTGCCCGTTGGCGTTAGCGTTCAACAGGTTGGGGCGCAAATAGCCCGGCAGGGCAGCCCCGGCTGAGAAAAGCCCGGCCAGTTTGAGAAAATCACGGCGAGAGAGAGAAGTTATCATAAGGATATTTTTTTACCACATGCACGCAAATCTTTACCGCAGAGTGCGCTGAGAGCGCAGAGAATTTCTTTCATTTTTCTCCGCGAACTCGGCGTTCTCTGCGGTGAGCTTTTTACTGAGGTTGGAAATCGCACTATGATAGATTGCGCACGACCACAATCACCAGCCCGACGAAGTCGAGCAGCAAATAAAGCATGGTCAGCAGAGAGAGACGTTCAATGATGTTTTGTGCCGCGTCGACAAATTTCTTGGATGTAGCGGTGAAGTAAAGCGACAATGCTAATGCGGCGATGCTCACGACCAGTGTTGTGCCGTAGAGATAGCGCAGCGGATGTCCGCTGTGAAGGAGAAAGGCGAAAATGCTCGGGGGCAATCCGTTCAGGAAGTAGAGTTGATTGAGAATTTCGGCGATTGCCACAATAAATATCAGGCCGGTGAGCGCGGCGAGACGTTTTTTCTCATCCCATGATCGCGGCAGCAACAAACTGAGCAGCAAGGCAACAACAAAGACAAAAATACTCTCCACGAAGGCAGCCAGCAGACCATAGGCTCCAACGCCGACGGCATCCCAACTGTTGTTACGCGCGGTCATCCAGGAGAAATCCTGAAAAGCCAACAGAATCGTCCACACATGCGTGGGGAAGGCGGTCATCAGGAAAAGCGTCCACAAGTTGGGTTTGGAGAGTTTGAAAATTTTCATTGCAAGTGTATAACGCAAAGGCGCAGGGACGCAAGGCTGCAAAGGGAAACAAAAAAGATACTTGGCGTCTTTGCCACTTTGCGCCCTTGCGTTAAAAATTATAAATAGCCTAACCCCTTGAGGCGTTCTTCGAGGTCGGATTGCTCCTCGGTGTTGAGATCGCTGCGCGGCGGGGTGGCATTGGCTTTGGGCGTCATGCCGATAGCAATCTGTGGGAAATCTCGGTAGGATGGCTGTGAGACGCCCTTGAAGCCTTGATTGGAGAAGAGTACGCCGGGGACGAGATCGGAATCAATGCAGTGATCGGCGCGCCAGTGGTCGCGATTTTCTTCGAGACTGGTAGATTTCCACTTGCCTAGGCCGGTTTCAGCGGAGGCACGGAAGCCGCGTTTGAAGCCCAAAATTAAGTCGGGGGCCAGTTCGGCGTAGGGGCCAGTGTGCAGTTCGCTACTGCGCCGCACGCTGTTGAAGACGGCGCGCCCGTCGGGGGTATGCCAGGCCAGTAAATCACGTTGCAGGTTTTCGAGCGTATCGCCAATCTGATCAGAAGGCACGCGGCCCTGGCCTTCGCGGCCTTTCAGGTTGAGATACAGGCTGTTCAGCCCGAGGGCGTAGGCTTGTGTTTTGCCCCAGTCTGCGTTTTCGAGCGAGCTTTCTGTTTCGGGCTTGGTCGCCAGATAGCCTTTTTCTTCGAGCCAGCGATTGACGTGAACTTTGGTATCGAATTCGGCGAAACCGTGATCGGAGACGACCAGCAATTGCGCTTTGGAGGGCATCTGCTCGACGCGGGCGATAACTTCCCCGGCGACGCGGTCAAATTTTGTATACCATTTTTCGATGATGTCGGGGCGCTGGTGTTGGAGCATGTGCTGCACGCGGTCGAGAGTGTCGAATACCACAGCCAGTACGCCTTCGCGGTAGTTTTCCAGATTGTGCATAAAAACGCGGCGGCGTGTTTCGAAGATTTCTTCGCAAAGCGCCAGGAATTGCGCGTCGCTGAGCCAACCTTCTTCGAGGGCGGTGGTGTCTTGCGGCCAGCCCAGCGAGAGATAACCGCCAGATGCGCTCCAGGCATCTTTGACCAGGCCGCGCGGCGTGGCGTAGCGCCACATAGGGTGCAACGGGTGAATTTGTAACGGCAAAAAGTAGAGCCGCGGTTCGGGGAGTCCCCGGGTGAGGATGGCGCGCGTGACGGCATGAACCGAGACCATGAAGCCCATTTTGAATTTGACTTCTAAAATCGGACTCCATTGGCCGAGGGTCAGGTCAATGGTCTGTTTGCCGAGAGTCAATCGGGCGCGGCCTGCGTCCTGGAAGCTGAGTTCAAATGCGCTGCTGGCGCTTGGGGCGGAATCGGATTTTTTTTGCGCTGGCCCAGCCAGATTTCCAGAAAATGAGTCCCCCGCTTTTTTTTCGAGATTCTCCACGGGGATTTTGGCATCGGCCTGTTGGGGCGTTTCTCCGTAATAATAGCCCACGCCAACCCCCAGGCGACCGTGAATATCGGGGGTGCCCAGGCCGGAGATTTGCCTGACGGGGGAATCGAGGCGCGCCGGGAAAGTAGCCGGCCACCACAACGAAGTGGCCGGATAGCCCTGCTGGATGGCTTCGTCGAAGAGGGTGTGGCTTTCGTGAGGGCGGGCGAATTCGGTGCCCAGGCGCGTTTGGCGGGTGGGCAGCAGCGAGACGAACAGGCTGTAGTTGGCCGGGTTTCTGTGGACGAAATCGAACATGCCATGACCGGCAGGGTCCAGCCCGGTGGCGATGCTCGTCCAGGAGACTTCGCTTTGCGGCGGGGCAGAGACGGCGAAGCGCGAGTAATGCTGCTGTTCAGCGAATTTCGTCAGGGCGGGGAGCACCCCCTGCGCGCTTAAATTTTCGAAAATTTGGGGGTCAAAGGCGTCCAGGCCGAGGAGGATAGTGTTCATAGGGTTTTAACGCAAGGGCGCAAAGGCGCCGAGAAGAATATTAAAAATCTTTGTGACTCTGCATCCTTACGGCTTTGCGTTTCAGTTTTCTTCGTTGGTTTCGGGGGCTTCTTCGCCGCGCTCGCGAATGTTGCGCGCAATGCGGTTGAAGAACATTTTGATCCGGCCAGAGAAGAACAAAATCACGCCGGAAAGTGCGGCAAAAATAACGGCGAGAACCTGAAAGAGCATCCCGCCAGTGCTGGGATCAATATAAAGGGGGTTGGACATGGTTTTATACTCCTTAGCGTGCGAATGGCTTTTATTTTACCGTTAAAAGACCTTTCAGGTTTCAAAAACCTGAAAGGTCTTTTGGAAATATGTTTTTGATGAATGGTCGGTTTTGGTTGCCTACGGCGACACAGTACTGCTATGCGTATTATTCGTTTCGTTGCTTTCGTCAACTTTATTGCCAACTGAATCGAGTTTGATTATTGTCGTGTAGGGGCCGCTACTGTCATAGCCGTGAGAGAATTTCCACTCCTTTGTGCCGTTGGCCGGGATAGAAATTGTCTCCGATTCTGCTGGCGTATTTCCGATTTCGTCGCCTGCCCACCATTCAACAACGAAATTTTCGGCGGCAGTGCCACCGTTATTCGCGATCACTATGACAAAATCGATTTCTCTATTTCCTGAACCCGATACGGATGTATAGGATGAAATTGCTAAATCCGGCTTGTTGGCCGCATTCGGATCGGTTGTGGGTGTTGGGCCGGTAGGGGTGAGCGTCGGCGTGGGGGTGGGGCCAGTGGCGGTCGCCGTGGGGGTAGCTCCGCTGCCAACCTGAATTTGCACGTAAAACGATTGCGCAAAGGTAACCCCGGCGGCGTTCTTGAGCTGCCAGTAGCCGGTGTAGCTACCCGCGGTGGCGGGAGCGGTCATGGCGACAGAAATATCTACCGACGAGCCGGGGGCGACGTCAGCGGTCAATAGCTGTGGGCTGGCCCCGCCCATTTGGGTGCCGCTCACGAAAACGACCGCGTAGCTGGTGTTCCAGGTGCAGGTTCCGGCGTTTTGAATGCGCCAGGTTTTTGTGAAGGCTGCGCCGGGGGCAAGCACCGTGCCATCGGGGATGGTGACATCGCTGACAAAGGCGGCGCTGTCGCAGCCGCCTTGCGTGCCTGGGTTCACCGCTGGCGCGGTTGTCGGGCTGCTGGTGAAAGTGGGAGAAGCCGTGGGGGTCACGGTTTCAGTGGCGGTTGCTGTCGGGGTGCTGGTTTCGGTGGCGGGCGGTGTGAGCGAGAGACTGGCAGAAACTGTTTCGGCGACCGCGGTGAGAATTTTCTCCGCAGAGAGGGTTTCTTCCCCTTCGCTGTTGGGAAAATCGCAGCCGCTGAATAGCAGCAATAGGATGCTGACGCTCAGCAGAATGATGATTTTTTTTGTGTTCATATGCGTAACCTCATCTTACATGGTTGAATTGCGGTGACTACGAAACCCGGGAGACAGAGTGTATTTCGAATTTCTGATTTTCCGAATCGCCAAGTTCACTGCAATTGTACCCGAAATATCTATTATTGCGGCGGAGCCCCGAAGGTTCTGGAAAGCCGCCCCGACAAGCCATGAGCGCGCAACGGTTGTTGATATAATCTTTAACCTATCGTGGAGAGTTTCTCAAATGCAAAGAAATCGGATTGCTTTTCTTTTCGTCACTATATTCACGCTGGGGCTTGCCTGTAATCTGCCGTTATCTATAGCGCCAACGCCTGCTGAGCGCGCTTTGGGCCAACCGACGCAAACTGAAGTGCGAACTATAGCAGTTGCCACACAAGCGCCAATTGCAAATTCTTCATTGCCAGAACCAACCGGCCCGCTGACTACAGTCACAGCGTGCAGTCATTCGGGAAAGAGTGTTGTGATAATTGTCGAGCCGTTGCTCGCAGCCAATATTCGCTCTGGTTTGGATCAGTTTGAAGCTGATTTATGTGCGGATGGATATACAATCATCGAGCGTATTTCAGATTTTCAGAATCCGCCAGCAATACGCGCGTATCTGGCTAATCTCTATCTGGAGAATCAGGAACACTTGAGCGGGGCGATATTGATGGGTGATTTGCCCTATGCGCATCAGACGTTCATGACCTCATCGGGGCCAAATGCACCCCTGGAGCCGGAAGAAGTCATCAGTTTCCAATACTATAGCGACCTGGATGGTATTTTCGATATAACGGACGATTATAGTTCTCTCGGTGGATTTGAGTACTCGTACAATATCCATGAAGGTGAAGTCGATTGGGAAATTTGGGTGGGGGTGATGCCAGTTTATAAAGACGAGTTCAACGCCACAGTTCAAGCCGTTGAACGCTATTTCATCAAAAATCACGCCTACCGAATGGGCGAATATACAATGCCGCGCGCTTTTATCGAAATAAATGAGCATCATACAGCTACGACAATGGCTGAACATGATCAAGTTGTTGGATGGCTGACCGACGGGGACTACTCTTGGACCCCGTTTAGTAACGCGCCGAATGTGCATTTCTATTTTGATAGCGCTGTGACTGGATTGACCGCGGCTCAGGGTTATCGTGATATGTCGGCGGGTGTAGCCGACTTTGCTGTACTCAGTGCGCATGGTTGGTGGGGCGCACATGGGCAAATCGACATCCTCTGGGTAGAAAACAACCCTGTCAGTACGGCATTCTTCTGGAGCGATGGCTGTGCGGTTGGAAATCTGGATTACGCCGATAACTTCCTCACAGCAGCGCTTTACAGCCCCAATAGTTTGGCGCTGGTTGCCAGAGGCACCACCAACAATTCAGGCGGCATGGGCACCAACCAAAACGGTTTTTTTGGGCATAATATCGCTACTGCCATGTCTCAAGGGCAGAGTTTTGGCGATGCGATTCTCGATCATGTTAATGTGCCATTGGCCTGGCCCTGGTCTGAGGAGCGCGAGTTGCACTTTGCCACCTCGGTCATATTGGGGGATCCCACGCTGAAATTGCGTATTGAAGCCCCATTAGCTCAAACCCCATCTCAGCCTATATCTGTACCAACGCCAACAAATTCTGTGCCTGCCCCACCCTCCGATTATGTAGAGCAACCCCCGTATTCCGGCGATTGCGCTCAAAGACCAGAAAATAGCATCTGCCTGATGTTTCAGGATAACTACATCTGGCTGGTTTACGATAGCATTATTGGGCGCAGGGATGGCGGCGTTTGGGAAGGTAATTCAGTTGAGATTATCGAAGGCGCTCAAGCCGATTATTATCATGTACTATGGACTTTGTTCGTAAAAGAAGTCAGCAAGTAATTTTGGGGGCTTTATCTTTGGTCTACCAGAACCGTTTCAACCACAACGCGCTGTCTGAAAATGCCGCTGGTTTCATCGAATTCGGCACAGGTGATTAATGTCAGCCAGTCGTAGCCATCATTTTTTTCAAGGATGTCTAAATTATGGGGGTCGGTCGTGTAGATCGAGCGGATCTCGTAAATATAGTTGACCCCATCGAGGCGCAGGATGATCTCATCTCCCCATTGGAGTTGGTCGACGGCAGCGAAGGGGCCGTTACTACCATCGGGGAGGTTGACATGCCCGGCGAGCACCGTATTGCCCACATGCGTAGGATACGCGGTTCCGTCCAGATGCCCCACCGAGGTCGTCAGCCAGTCCACGCCCCAGGTGTTGGCCCGCCGTTGGATAGAGACAATCTCAGTTTGCAGACTAATCTCAGGGATGCTGATCTGCAAATCCCCCAGGCTGGTGTCAACGCTCGCGGGGGGTTGTGATAATTCCGTCATTGAATTGGGGGCAAAGCCGGTCTCTGGCAATACGCCCTCGCGCAGCGCATAAATATGCACGCGGCCTGCACGATTGACAGTATCGCTGCCCGGCTCGCCGATGAAAATAATCTCGTCATCAAAAGTGATACTGGCCCCAAAACCGGCGTCAATATATGGGTCGGCCGAGAAGATTTGAGTTTGCAGCGGCCATTCGCCGCCATTACGATCATAAACATAGGCCGAACCGGCGCGCAGAATATTGCCGATGCTGTAGCCCGTGGCCCCAACGACGACGCGGTTATTGTTGGTACTTACAAATCTCCCAAAATGGCTGAAAGTGGCCGCGTTTTCGGCAACGAGTTTGGTTTCCTGTCGCCAGCCTCCGGCAGCTTTGCGGTAGATATAGGCGGCCCCGGCGTTGGTGATGTCGCCGAAGCCCAGATTGGGGTCCGCGAAGGGCGCGCCAACAACAATCGTTTCGCCATCAATGGCAACCGATGCGCCGAAATTATCCCCTTGCTGATCGTCGTCAGCATCCAGCGTGGATTCCAGCGTCCACTTGCTGCCTGTGCGATAGAAAACATACGCCGCGCCGACATCTTTTTCGGCCTGTGCGCCAACGACAACACGCGCGCCGTCATAATCTATTGAAGAGCCGAAAGTGGCGTTTTTTTCGATTTTCGGGGCGGTAATGCTCTGAGCGGCATACCATTTGCTGCCGTTGCGATAATACGAATATACTTTGCCCGCGTTTGACGTTGTGCCAATATCTTTGCTGCTGGCCCCCACAACAACACGCTCACCGATCAGCGAAACCGCATTACCAAAATTATCGTCCTCGAGACCATCCAGCGGTTCGATTTTGGCCTGTTGAGTCCAGGTTTCTCCGCTGCGTGTGAACACGTAAACCGCCCCCATTTCCGGGGCATATTCACCGGTATCATCCGTGCCATCGCTGCCCACCGCGCCGACAACCAGCGTATCGCCGGAGATGTCTACTGAACTGCCGAACAGATCGCCACTTTCAGGATCGTTGGGCGAGAGCCGCGCTTGCAAAACCCAGGTATTCTCTTCGAGCACATAGACGTAAACTGCCCCCACGTAGTAGATGGTATCTATGCCGATGGTGGCATTGTCGTGCTGCGCCCCTACCACCAGAGTATCGCCGTGCATGGCGATAGCATTGCCGTATTCGATGCCGGGGTTGCTGGGCGATGGATCAATCCAGGCCTGGTGTACCGCGCCATAGGGCTGCACGCCGCTTTCCGCCAGAGCGGTGAGGGGCAGCGCGAGGGTCAAAGTCAATAGAAACAGGCAAACCCGAATGAGGGAGGTGGCTCGAAGGTATTTTCGCATCACAGTTTGATGGGTAATCATAAGGTGACAGTCATTTTTCATGCAAAGAGATTATCACCTTATTATACGTTGCTATTGGGTTTTTGATTCCAGAAATTCGATGATCGCATCGAGCAGGGCGGTGTTGACGCCTACGCCTGCCCCGCGCGTGCCGCCGCGCTCGGCAATCGCGGTTTCGCGTGCTGCGGGATCCAGCGCGGTTTCGCCGCCACCGCCGCCGGAACCGCCGCCCATGCCTTGCCCGCCACCAAAACCTTCGGGCGGACCTTCGCCGCTCTCGCGGGCTGCTTGCATGGTGGCTTGCATTTCGGGGGTGATGTCATCGCCACCAAACGCAATTTCGATGCCCAACGCTTCGTATACGCTGGCGAAATCTTCGCGCGAGAGCTGCATGGCTGCAATCGCTTTGATTTGGGCGTTGGTCATGGTCGTTTCAATCTGCGAGACGACCGCATCTACTTCTTCGGGGGCGGTAATTTCACTCCCGCTGAAACTGCGCAGCGCTTTCCACAACGGGAGCAACTCCGCGGCTTGCGCCGCGTCGATGGCGTTTTCGCCTTCGTCGAGTTTCACCGTTCCTAGGGCAAGCTGCACTTCCACCGAGAGATCATCTTCTCCGGTGCTGGTGAGTTGGGTAGCGGCGCTTTCTGCCTCGGAAGCGGAACCACCGCAGGCGGACAGGATCAGCATAGTGGTTAATAAGGTGAGGATCAGGATCGATTTTTTCATTTTGTATTCCTTTTTTTATTCGTGTCGTAACGCTTCAATCGGGTCAAGCTGGGCGGCATTATTGGCCGGATAGTAGCCAAAGAAAATACCGACCGCAGCAGACGAACCGAAAGCTAACAGGATCGAACTGGGGACGATGACGGTGCGCATCCCGCCGGTGAAATTGAAGAGCCAGGAACCGCCCACGCCGACGAAGACGCCGATCAGGCCGCCGACCAGGGAGAGCAGCAGCGCCTCGGTGAGGAACTGCATGCGGATGTCGTTGGGGCTGGCTCCGATGGATTGGCGGATACCAATCTCGCGGGTGCGCTCGGTGACGCTGACCATCATAATATTCATGATGCCAATACCACCCACGATCAGCGAGACAGCAGCCACCCAGGCCAGTAGATTGCGGAAGGCTTCGGTGGTGGCTTCCTGGGTAGTGATAATATCTTGCTGGGTGGTGATGCTGAAATCGGGTTCATCCAGGCTGACATCGTGTCGTTTGGCAAGCAAGAGCTCAATTTGTAAAATCACATCATTCTGGTCGGCATCTTCGGCGACTTCAACGTAGATCAGGCGCACGCTGTCGCCCCTCATGGCAGCGAACTGCGAGGGAGTGAATTTCTGAAAGACGACCGTGATGGGCATGTAGATACGCGAGTCGTAATCGACATCACCGACGAGCCCTTTTTCGGCGAAAACGCCGATAACGGTGAATTTTGTAGTGCCTACGGTGACGGTTTGCCCTACAGGGGGGGTGTCGCCGAAGAGTTCTTCAGCCAGGCTGGCGCCCAAAACAACTACTTTTTGCGTGCGGTCAATTTCCTGTTGTGTGAAATAGCGCCCCTGGGCAATATTAATATCGCGCACGGAGGGCAGGTCTTCGGTGGAGCCGAGCACCGAGACGCCATCGATGCTGTTGTTACTGGCTTTGACGGTTTCGCTGCTGGACTGTTCGACGACCACGCCCGCCACGCCGTTGACTTCGTCGGCGATAGCAAAGGCATCGTCGTAGACCAACCCCCCGCTATTTCCGCTGCCGGATCCGGGACCTCCCCGGCTGAAACTGCCTTGCACGAAGATCAAGTTGGAACCTAAACTGATGATCTCTTCCTCAATGGTAGCCTCGGCGCCGGCGCTGATGGCGATCATGATGATCACCGCGGCCACACCGATGATGACGCCCAGCATGGTCAACAGGGAGCGTAGTTTATTTTTGACAAGGCCATTCCAGGCGATGGTGATAACTTTAGATGCTTTCATAGTTCACCTGTGGTGGGATGGATGACCGGGGTCGGGAGACCGACTATTTTTCTTCCTCTGTCTTCGGTCTTCTGTCCGTTAGTTTTATCCATTTCAATCACGCCATCGCGGAAACGGATCACGCGCTGGGCAAATTCGGCAATTTCATCTTCGTGCGTTACCATGACGATGGTGCTGCCCTGGGCGTGCAGTTCGGTAAGTAGCTCCATAATCTCCGCGCCCGATTTGCTATCCAGGTTGCCGGTAGGCTCATCGGCCAAGATGATGACGGGATCGTTGATCAGGGCGCGGGCGATTGCCACGCGTTGAATTTGTCCGCCGGACATCTCGTGGGGTTGATGGTTAAGACGGTCGCCTAAACCTACCGATTCAAGTACCGCAATGCCTTTTTGCTGGTATTCAGTGTCTTCTTTTTCTTCGCCGCGGTTGTAGAGTGTGGGCAGGAGTACGTTTTCGAGGGCGGTGGTGCGTGCCAGCAAGTTGAAACTCTGAAAGACGAAGCCGATGCGCTCGTTGCGGATGATGGCGAGTTGGGTTTTGTCAAACTGACTGACATCTTCCCCGGCGAGGAAATACTGCCCCTCGGTGGGGCGGTCGAGGCAGCCGAGAATATTCATCATCGTGCTTTTGCCCGAACCCGATGGGCCCATAATAGCGACGAATTCATTTTCGCCGATGGACAAGTCCACACCATCCAAAGCCCGTACCTGGGCATCGCCCATGCCATACACTTTGGTGATTTCTTTGGTTTGAATAATGGATTGATTCATATTACTCCGTCGCCACGATTCCGGTCGTTACAATCTCGCCTGCTTCCAGGCCAGAGATAATTTCGGCAGAGGTATAGTCCATAATGCCAACTTCAACTATACGCAATTTAGGTTCGTTATCATCGGTGACCACAAAGACGGCATATTCATCGGGGCCGAGTTCGCGCAGCGCCTCTACGGGAATGAGTACCGCATTCTCGGCGCGCCCGCCGATGACATCCACGGCCGCATTCAGGCCGATGGGCAGGCTACGCGGTTTGGAAAACGATTCTACATCTAGTTCAACCAGGGTTTTGATGGTAGTAATATTGCCCGATTCGTACAGGCTGGGATCCACTTCGATCACGTGCCCATTAAAAATATCATCGGGGAAGGCGTCGAAAATTACTTCAACTTCATAGCCGACGGCTACATTTTCGATATCAGTTTCGTCGAGATAGACTTCCAGGCGCGGCTGGTTCAAATCTGCCACCGTGATGAACTTGGTATCGGCGCTCAGGGTTTCGCCCACTTCGGCAGTGATTTCTACAATAGTTCCAGCGATCGGAGAGACGAGCTTGACCACGGCTTGTTTCTCGAGCGCCAGATTCAAATTGGCCTGGGCGTTGGCGAGTTCAGCCTCGGCAAAGGCTACATCTTCGGGGTCGGTTCCGTCTCTCAGACGTCCCCATTCAGCCTGAGCCAGTGATAATTCGGCTTCAGCGAGGGCAATCTCACCGGCAGAAGGGCCTGCTTTGGCACGTTCCCAGGCACGCTCGGCATCGGCCAGTTGAGCCTGGGCAGTTGCCAACTCGGCGGCTGCAATGGATTGGTCGGTCTCGCTGCCAGTGCTATTCATGGCGTTGTAGTCGCGCACCGCTTCGTCGTAAGATTGCTGGGCTGCCGAAAGTTGTGCCTGAAAATTGGCTTTGGTCAGGTCACTATCATCGCGGCCCGAATAGGGGGCGTAATTCTCCTGAGCGCGCTCAAGTGCGTCTTCGGACAAAACAACCTGCGCCCAGGCAGCATCAATATCGGCCTGGTTGGCTGTCGATTGGGTGAAAGTATACGATCTCTGGGCATCTGCCACGGCTTCCTGAGCGGCAACCAATGCCTGCCAGGCTTCGGCCTGTTGCGTGCCTGATTTGAGTAAATTTTCGAGGGCAACTTGGGCATCTTCGACGGCAATCAGCGCCATGGCGGCGTCTTTATCTGCATTTCTGTAGAGATCATCAAGCGTTTTCTGGACTTCGAGCACATCCAGTTGCGCCTGGGCAACTTCGGCCGCGATGGCTTCGGGGGTGTCTTCGGTGTCGAGCAGGGCCAGTACATCACCGGCCTGAACTTCATCGCCGAGGTCAAAACCGAGTTCGCTCAAAGTGCCGTAGTCTTCAAACCCCAGCGTAACTTCTGCGGAGGCCACGACTGCGCCCGATGCGCTGGCGTAAATTATTAAATCGCCGCGGCGGGCAACTGCAGTTTGCAATGCAGTTTCAGCGGCGCTTGCCTCGGGCGTTGACCCTGCCCTCACCAGGTAGTACCCACCTGCCCCCAACGCGATGGTCACAATCATCGTAATCCAGAGTACTCTTTTGTTCCACAGATTTTTCTCTTTGAGAAAGGCTAGCAATCGTTTCATAACTCATTCCTTCATTTGTCTGCCACGAAGCCACAATTCCCTAAAGCGCACAGGCGTATACGAGGAACCCAATCTGTACATAAAATAACCTGGTGTGCTTTGTGTCTTTGCGGTTCGGTTTGTTATTATCTTCCCCAACGATACCAAAGTGCCAATTTTTACCATAGTGAGCGCGGTCAACGGGCGGGTCTCAAACGTATGACCGCAGTCATATTCGTGTGTGACTCGGATATATAGGTTTCCACGATGATTTTATGCTATGATAAAAACCATGAAAAAAGATCAGCTTGAACCGGGTTTATTGCAAATTTTCCGCTGGTATGTGATCTTGCGGGGCGTTTTTTATTTATTCACCCCGCTGACAAATTCGCTTTTTGACGCCAAACATCCGTTATACAGCGAGCCGGAACTTTCGCTGATGGCGATTTTTTTCGTGATCAATATTTTGCTGCTGGGCGCGTATCTTTTCACCCCGTGGGCACAACGGGTTTTTGGTGATGCCTATTTGCCTGTGGCGCTGATCGTCGCGGCTGTGGGGCTGATTTTGGAGCAGCACTATATTTCAGGGGTGCGCGGCTTCTGGCAGCCGTTGCCTTTTCTTTACATCTTGCTATTACTGGTAGCCTGGCAATACCGTTTTTCCTCTGTGCTTGTTTTTACCTTCGGTACCCTGCTGCTGGATATTGCCCTGATGCAATTTTCTCCGTTGTCGCAAATTCCGCGCTTTACCCCCTCGGAGCGCGAAATCTCGATGGCCTACGGGCGCATGATTACCTCGACCGTTTCCTATCTGGTTTTGGGTTATGTTGTCAACCGCATGATTACCGCCCAGCGCGAACAGCGCCAAAAACTCTCTGATGCCAATCTCAAACTTGTACAGCACGCGGCCACGGTTGAGCAGCTAACCCTCAGCCGCGAGCGCAACCGAATTTCGCGCGAATTGCACGATACTCTGGCGCACACCCTTAGCGCGTTGGCCGTACAGTTCGACGCCCTGACAACCGTGATGGAACCGCTGCCGGAAAAAGCGCGCAATCTGATTGGGCGTATGCAGCAGACCACGCGCAGCGGCCTGGATGAAACCCGGCGCACATTGCGTAATTTGCGAGCTTCTCCGCTCGAAGAAATGGGGTTGAGTCTGGCGATTCGATCCATCAGTCAGGATTTTGCTACTCGTACAGCATGTAACCTGATATTGGATATTCCCGAAACAATAGAGGGGCTTGCGCCGGATGTTGAGCAGTGTTTTTACCGCGTGGCGCAAGAAGCGCTGGCAAATATCACCCGTCACGCTGCGGCGCAAAATGTGAGCGTTCGCTTGATCCATAATAAAGCCGGAATGCAGATGACGATTGCAGATGATGGCCGCGGTTTTGATGCCGAAAAAGATATTTCTGGCGACCGGCTGGGGATGCAAGGCATGTACGAACGCGCCGGAATCATCGGGGCGCGGCTCAGGGTGGAGAGCAGCCCCGAGGCGGGTACCACCCTCGAACTGACCCTGGTGGAGAACGCGCCATGATCCGGGTTTTGATCTGTGACGACCAGGTTGTTGTGACCGAAGGGCTGGAAATGATCCTCAGCGTCGACCCGGAGATCGAAGTCGTTGGGCTGGCCTATGGCGGCGCTGAAGTCATTCAGAAGGCCGAAGAGCTACACCCCGATCTGATTCTGATGGATTTGAATATGCCGGGAATCAACGGTATTCAGGCCACGCGTGAAATTCATAAAGTGCATCCTGAGATCAAAATTCTGGTGCTGACCACTTTTGGCGATGACGAATGGATCTTCGATGCCATTCGCAGTGGCGCGTTGGGCTATCTGCTCAAGGGTACGCCGCGCGAGGAGTTGATCCGAGCTGTGAAAGGCACTGTGGCGGGAGATGCGTATATTGATCCGGCTGTGGGGAGCAAATTGCTGGCGCATATTACCAGCCAGCCCGTACCGCAATCCACCACCATTGCCAGCGATCTCAGCGAGCGCGAGATGGAAATTTTGCGCCTGCTGGCCCGCGGCCTCACAAATGCCGAAATCGCCGAGAAATTATTTCTCACCAAAGGCACCGTGCGCAATTACGTCAGTTCGGTATTAGCCAAATTGGAAGTCGAAGACCGCACCCAGGCCGCCATTTTGGCGATCCGCTACGGGCTTGTTCAGTCGGAATGAGTTGTTAAAGGCCCTCACCCTGTCTGTCACTACGCTCCAGACCGTCCCTCTCCCGAAATTGGGAGAGGCACAAGCCTGAGCAACAGCGAAGGCTGGGGTGAGGGCTTTTTCATACCATAGACAGCAAAAAATAATAGTACAATGGTAAGGATTACTCGTACTCATGACACTCGACTGGGAAAAATTATGGAAGCTACCCTCAACAAACGCATAGACCTGACTGTTCAGAGCATTCTGGATAATGAAAAGCTCACCGATGGCCTTGAGGACGCGGTCGCAGCCGCGCTGATAGCTTGGGGGATTGCCTGCACCAAAATAGTGGTGAGCCGCACCGCGGGAATGGATGACCTGCAAGCTGAAGAAGCCATGTATCCAGAAATGCGTGCCTTGCGGCGCATGATGCGGGCAGTCACACGCTGGGTATCGCGCTACGAAATGCTGGGGTCAGAACTTGCCCAGAAAAGATTACAGGAAATTGCTGAATATGCGGCCGCTGTTTATGGCGCAGGCTATCAACCACCCAGCTTTGACCAATTACACAAGCTTTTAGAAAACACACCTACGATTATTGATGCTGCGCGCACCATTGCTGAATTGCGGCGTTTGCTGGAAAATCGAACCATGCTCTAAGGAAGGAATGAAATATGGCCGAAAAGAAGAAAAAATCGAAAAGCTCAGCGAGTATTTTAGCGATATTATTTTTCGTAATCTTGGGGGGTGTCTATCTTTTCACTGGCAACGACCCCCTGGGGTTGTTCACGCCTGAAGAAGTTGCTCCCACGCCCATCGTCGCAGTCGTTGAAGAACCTGTTCAAACGCTTGAGGTCGATCAACCTGTTGTCAGCAACCCGCCGAGTGATTGGTATCAAGTCTATTTCACAGATCCAAATACCATCAACAACCCCGAAGATTTTACGGGCTCCATTCCCGAAAAACTAATTGAACGGATTAATAATGCGCAACATGCGATTCATATCGCCGCCTTTGAGTTTAATCTCACCCCGGTGGCCGAAGCATTGATCGCAGCCCACGAGCGCGGTGTGGATGTGCGCTGGGTAACCGACGATGAACACGGTATCGAAGCCGATGAAGAAGATGGGCATGGACAATTTGCCATGCTCGAAGATGCGGGTATCGAAATCAAAGACGATCAACGCGCCGCTCTCATGCACAATAAATTCATCATTTTTGACTACCAGACCGTTTGGACAGGCTCAACCAATATTACTGAAAATGGCAATTTTCGCAATAATAATAATGTAATCGTGATCCAGTCAACGCGTTTGGCGGCCATCTATGAGTTGGAATTTGATGAAATGTGGGCGGGCGAATTTGGCCCTCGATCAACGTCTACTCTGGGGCGGCAAACGCTCACCATCAATGAGACACCGATTCAGGTATTATTCTCTGCTGAAGACGAAGTTATGACTCAGTTGGTCCCTATTATCGAGGCAGCCCAGAGTAATATTCGCTTTATGGCTTTCTCGTTTACCCACGATGCGCTGGGTGCGGCGGTGTTGGCGAGAGCCGAGGCCGGTGTGGATGTGAAGGGCATTTTTGAAACGCGCGGCAGTGAAACCGAATATAGCGAATTGCCCGCCATGTACTGCGCCGGGCTGGAAGTACGTCAGGATGGCAACCCGAGAACCTTCCATCATAAAGTGATGATAATTGATGATGAAATTATCATCACCGGATCGTTGAATTTCTCCGATAATGCCGATGATAGTAACGATGAGAACGTCATTATTTTGGCGAATGCCGAAATTGCCGCTCAATATCTGGCCGAGTTCGAACGCCGTTGGGCCGAGGCCAAAGCGCCAGATGCCGCCGATATGGGGTGCCAGTAGTCACTGGAATCCGTATCGATACGGATTCCATCAGACGAAGTTATCTTGTATACTGGACTCGCGTTCCCCGGAGCGCGAGTCTATTCTTTTTACTCAGCCTTTATCAATTTTTTGGAGGAAACTATGAACCCCTGGATTATTTTTCTGATTGGCGTACTCGTGGGCTGGCTGCTCGAATGGGTGATCGATTGGGTCTACTGGCGCAAAAAGTCGCAGTCAAAAGCGGCCGTTGAAGCCGCCCCGCAATCATCTGCCGAGCTGGACGCCGCCCGCGCTGAAATTGCCGATCTCAAAGCCCAATTGGAAAATTGCGGTGAAGTCCGCATTGACCCGTTGGAGAAGATCAAAGGCATTGGCCCGGTGATCAAACGCAAACTCAACGAAGGCGGAATTTTCTCATTTGCCCAATTGGGTGCCCTCACCCCGCAGCGCCTCGAAGAAATTGTAGGCGAAGAAATCCGCCGCCTTGCTGATGAAGACGAACTCATCAATCAAGCCAAAGAACTTGCCAAGCAAAGCCGGGAGTAAACCAACATGAAAGCAAAACGTGGATTTATTCCTTATGATGGATTTAAGCTGTTCGTAGCGATTGTGCTGTTGCTGATGGTAATTGCTCTGGGTTTGACTCTCCCCAAAGGGGAGGTCGCGGCCCCCGCAGCGCCACCCGCCGAGACTGCCGAAGTCGCCGCGGCTGAAACCGAAGTTGTTCCTGTGCCCACAGAAGATCCCGAACCGACGGCTGAACCCGTTGAAACTGAAGCTCCCGCCGAAGACGTGCAGCCCACCCCCGAGGTCGAACTGCCGCCCCTTCCCGAACCGAGCGAAGGCCTCGCTTACGACTCCGAAAGCGGTTTCATCCTCGATGCTGATGGAAATCAGCTATATCAACTCAACGAGGCTGGCAGTGGCTGGGTTCCAGTGATCCCCGATGGTATGGCTGATATGCAGCTATCGTCTGAGGGTGAGTACGATTGGGTGTTGTTTGACGATAGCTATGCGGCACAATACTACTGGGATGCAGAAACCCACGGCTGGGTAGCTGTTCCCCAGGAAGAAGCTGTAGCCGAGGAAGCTGCCCCCACGGAAGAAGCAGTTGTTATCGCCGAATGTTCACAGGCCTCCCCGCCCCGCCTGGCGCCCGGTGGACAAGCCGAAGTGCTTACAAATGTTAATTTTCGCTCATCGCCCGGAATTGGGAATAATTGGGTAGCCACATTGCTGCCCGGCGAAAAGTTGAATGTAGTAGGCGAAACTTTTTGCGATGGAACCTACCTGTGGTGGCAGCTTGAGCGTGAAAATAGCGACATAGGCTGGACGGCAGAAGCACCCGCTGCGGGGACCAATTATTTCCTCGCGCCGGTTGAAGCCGCTCCCTAAATGTGGACAACCGCCGCGGGCGATTCTCAGAGACCTGCCTTTTGTCCCGTTGACTGTGAATTTTGGAACGGGTATAATCTTTCCACAATTGAATATCATCTTCGGGGCAGGGTGTAATTCCCGACCGGCGGATAAAGTCCGCGAGCGCTCTTGAGCGCATGATCCGGTGCAATTCCGGAACCGACGGTAGAGTCCGGATGGAAGAAGGTGAATGAGCTATTGATGCCCGCAGTGGGCTAAAATGGTTGCTTATATTGCCCCGAGAACTTTTGTTTTCGGGGTTTTTGTTTCTTGGCCTGAGGTTGCGTTTCAGGTGCAGGAAATTTGCCCCGATTCAGGTCGGGGCTTTTTTGTACTTATTTTTGAAGATGGTTTATTTTGATCGAAAAATGAGCGGAGACTTTTCGTTTGTCATTTCGAGCCAGCGGCGAGAAATCCCTGAGATTTGGCGTGTATCTACACCCACACTGGTAAAAACTCACCGTTTGTTGAACCATCATTATCTTTACGGCCTATGCTTATGAAAGATACTCAGCGCGTTATTTTCGTGATCGTTTCGCTGTTTGGGATGCTGCTCTTATGGCAGTTGATTGTGTGGGCAGCTGATCTCCCGGCCTTTGTGCTGCCCTCGCCGGGGAATGTGGCGCGCCGCTTTATGCAAATCCTGGAAGATGGCAGCTTGCTGCGCCATTTGGGGGTGACACTGTTTGAAGTGTTGCTAGGTTTGAGCCTGGGGCTGATTCTCGCCACGCTGACAGGTTATCTGCTGGCGAAATCGCGCCCGGTAGAGCGATTGCTGGCTCCGTACATCGTTGCCAGCCAGTCGGTGCCGATGGTTGCGATTGCCCCGCTGCTGGTGATCTGGCTGGGACCTGGGCTGCTCTCGAAAGTGCTCATCGCCGCGCTGATTGTTTTCTTTCCGGTGTTGATTAATACCATTGTGGGTGTACGCGCCGTCCCCGAAGATTTATATGCCCTGATGCGTTCACTCCAGGCCACGCGCTGGCAAATATTGCGCCACCTGGAAGTGCCCGCCGCTATGCCTGTATTTCTGGGTGGGCTACGTGTTGGCGCAACCTTGGCGGTGATCGGTGCCGTGGTGGGTGAATTTGTGGGCGCGGATCGCGGGCTGGGATTTCTCATCAATGTAGGGCGCGGCATGTATGACACCGCCCTGGTTTTTGTGGCCGTATTTGTGTTGGTGGCGTTGGCGCTTGCGCTCTATGGGTTGGTCGTGGCTTTAGAAAACCGCCTATTGGCCTGGCAGCGCCGCGCGGAAGAATAATCTATTTTTAACGCAAAGGCGCAAAGATTTTAAAAATATTTTTCTCTGTGCCATTGCATCTTTGCGTCCTTACGTTTTGTATTACAGGAGACCACTTATGAAAAAAATCAGCCTTCTTTTTGCACTTCTCATTGTTCTGTCGCTCGCTGCCTGTCAGGCAGAGCCAGCCCCGGAGCAGGCCGCGCCCACCTCACAGGAGCTAACGCACATCCGCCTGCCAATGGGCTATATCCCCAATGTGCAGTACACGCCCTTCTACGTCGCCGTCGAATTGGGTTTTTACGAAAAAGCGGGTATCGAAATTGAGTTTGATTATAGTTTTGAAACCGATGGCGTCGCGCTGGTAGGCGCGGATGAACTGCAATTCTCTGTTGTGTCCGGGGAACAGGTGTTGATGGCGCGCAATCAGGGGCTGCCGGTTGTGTACACAATGGCCTGGTACGGGGACTACCCCGTGGCGGTGGTTGCCATGACCGAGCAGGGCATCACCGAACCGGCTGATCTGGCCGGAAAACGCGTGGGGCTGCCAGGGCCATTTGGAGCCAATTATATTGGCCTGCGAGCGTTGCTGGATGCGGCCGGATTGCAAGAGAGCGACCTGATCCTCGACTCGATTGGTTTTAATCAGGTAGAAGCCCTGGTCGCCGGGCAAGAAGACGCTGTGGTGGGCTATATTGCCAACGAACCAATTCAGTTGCAGGCGCAGGGATATGATGTCGATATAATCGCCGTAGCCGACTATGCTTATCTGGTCTCCAATGGCTTGTTGACCAATGAGACTACCATCGCTAAAAACCCAGAACTGGTGCGCGCTATGGTGCAAGCCACTCTCAGCGGAATCCGTTACACGATTGCACATCCCGAAGATGCCTACGAGATTGCAAAAAAATATGTCGATGGTCTCGAAGATGCCGATATTCACGTACAACTCGACATTCTACGCGCATCTATCGCGCTCTATCAACGCGAACCCATTGGTTATTCTGATCTTCAGGCCTGGGAGAATATGCAAGCGGTACTGCTGGATATGCAGTTGATTGATGCGCCGCTGGATTTGGAAGCCGCCTTCACAAATGACTTTATTGAAGAATGAGCCGATTCTCTCGGTGAAAGACATGCAGGTCACTTTTTCAGATGCGAATGGTGACCTGCATGTTTTGAAGCCGCTGACCTTTACCGTGGAGCGGCAAGAATTTGTATGTGTGCTTGGCCCTTCGGGATGCGGCAAAAGCACATTGCTGCGTGTTTTGGGTGGATTGCTGGCTCCCACGTATGGCGGAGTGTTGTTTCGCGGCGAAACGTTGCAAGGGCCGCGTCGCGGGGTGGGCTTTGTTTTCCAAAATGCGAATCTGATGCCCTGGCGCACTGTATTTGCCAATATCGCCCTACCCCTGGAGATGCAAGCTGCTCCGGAGAGCGAAATTGCGCCTCGGGTTCATGAGTTGATCGATTTGGTGGGTCTGCAAGGCTTTGCCGATTGGCTGCCGCGCGATCTCTCAGGGGGGATGGCGCAGCGTGTGGCAATTGCGCGTGCGCTGGTGCATGATCCTGATGTGTTGTTGCTGGATGAACCCTTTGGCGCGCTGGATGCGTTGACGCGCGAGCAAATGGGGGCTGAATTGCTGCGCATTGCTGTGGATGCTCGTAATGGGGGGCGGGGGGAGCGCAAAACGATTGTTATGGTAACTCATGCGATTGACGAAGCCGTATACCTGGCCGACCGGGTACTGGTGTTGGGACCGCGCCCCGCAACTCTTCGCTTGGATGTGAGTGTCGACCTGCCACGCCCGCGGGAAGAGAATTTGCGCTACACGCCGCACTTCGGCGCGCTTGCCCAACATCTGCGTGATGCCATCGGGTGACTCGTTGACTCCCTTTCTCTCGTGGTATCATGTATCCCCAATCGTCTTATTCTGTATTTACCAAAATAAGCTTGAATGGAGTACGGACCTGTCATTCCGAGCAAAGCGAGGAATCTCCGGAAAATAGTATGATTTAATGCCTATGTAGGCATCCGTTGATGGTTGGTATCAGGCATTCTTCACTCCGCTGCGCTCCGTTCAGAATGACAAGTTTTTAACAATTTTCTTAGCTGGGCTTACACACGTTCGCAAGAGATGGCCCGAAAATAGGGGTGTGGAGGTGCGAAGCACCTCCACACCCCTATTTTCGGGATATTTTTCATCATGTTGCATAAGTCCTACTTAATTCTGCGAGGTTCGTTATGAAACGATTCTTGATTTTTGCTGTATTGTTAGTTTTGCTAATTCCCTTCGGCGTTCAGGCACAAGACACTGTTCGCCTGGCCTATTTACAGGTAGATCTGTGGCCTGAATATGACCGCTCAGAGATGTTGGTTATCTTACGGGCGCAATTAGCCCCCGAAGTGACCCTGCCCGTGGATGTGACTTTCCGCATTCCTGCCGCGGTGGGTGATCCTAACGCAGTCGCCTCGCGCCAGCCCGATGGCGCTTTACTTAACGCCGTATATGATCTGCGGGTAGAAGGGCAATGGGCTTATATTACGGTGACGGCGACAGCCATCGATTTGCAGTTGGAGTATTATGATCCCCAACTCGAAAAAGTTGATGCTGCCCGCCATTACGAATTCGCCTGGAATGCCGGCTATGCCGTAGATGAAATGGTCATCTTGGTGCAACAGCCTGTGCGCGCCAGCGATATGACTATTGAGCCGAATCTGGGTGAATTCCAGCCAGGTTCTGATGGACTGAATTACTATATTATGGAGATCGGCGCGCCGAAAGCGGGCGATACTGTCAGCGTGAAGGTGGATTACCAGAAGAATGATGATACCCTCAGCGTGGAGAGTTTTCCCGTGCAGGCCAGCGAGCCGATCAACAACCCCGGGGGATTGCAGGATATTAATTTCATGAATCTGCTGCCCTGGCTGCTAGGCGCCGCCGGGGTGCTGTTGGTGGTGGGCGGCATGGTATGGTATTGGCAATCTGGGCGAAAAAACGCACCCAGTTCAAAGCCGACCGGCCGCGGGCGTAGAAACCCCACCGGCGCGGGCGCGCCAGCTTCGAGCGAGTCCGCTTACTGTCATCAATGCGGCAAACGCGCCTCGGGGAGCGATCGTTTCTGCCGCGCTTGTGGTGAGCGTTTACGTTCCTGAATCGGTTCAATGACTCGCCTACGGCAAGCATTTTCTGCATTCCTTCGCCAATCCCTGGCTGTTCGCACCAGTTTACGGGCGCGGGTCGCTTTGGGAATTGCGCTGCCGGTTTTTGCGATTTTGCTGATACTGAGTGGTTTATATTATTGGCGCGAATTTCAACATCTGGATGAATATGCACGCCTGGCGGCGATTCAATTGGGCGATGCGCTGGAAAGCAGCATCGCCCACGCTTTTGAAACCGGTGATGATGAACACCTGCTTGCCATTCTGGATGATGTGAGCCAGATGGATAATGTGCGCGCGATTCAAATTATCAGCAGCGATGGCACAGTTTTAAAATCGGGCGGGCAGGGTGTTGCGCGGTTTGTGGCGCTGGATCAACACGCCCCGGAGTGTTGGGCCTGTCATCAGTACCCGCCGGAAGAACGCCCCCGCACCATTGATCTTAAAAGCAGTGAATACATTTTTCGGGTATCTACACCGATTATCATTTCGCCAGAATGCTCGGATTGTTCGGAAGAAACTCAACATCACATGGGGGTGTTGATGATTGATATTTCGCTGGAAGAGTTGCGCCAAACATTGCTTTATCATTTGGGTTTGAGCCTGGGGCTGGTGTTTGTGCTCACCGGCCTGTTCGCGGTTGGGGTTAATGCCCTCATCAATCATCTGGTTGTGCGGCGCATTGAAGCGTTTCGTGAACCCATTGCTGCCTATGCCGCGGGCGATTATTCGACGCGCATTATTAAAGGTTCTCAAATTACCGACGAAATATGCCAACTAGCCGACATTTTTAATCAGATGGCCGATGATATTCAGCACTACACCCACGAGCAAGAAGCGCGCGGCAAACTGCGCCAACGTGCCATTATCGAAGAGCGCGAACGCATTGCGCGCGAATTGCACGATGGCATTGCTCAGGTTTTGGGTTATGTGAACACGAAAGCCGTGGCTGTTCGTTTAATGCTTCAGCAAGGAAAAACGGATGCAGCTGAACAGCATTTGCTCCAGTTGGAAGAAGCCGCCCGCGGTGTTTCGGTGGATGTGCGTGATGCCATATTAGGCTTGAGAGTGGCGGGCGGTGTCGACGCAGACCTTCCGGCTGCGTTGCGTGAGTATGTGGCGCGTTTCAATCTTTTGAGCGACTTGCCTGTGCAACTTGAACTGGTTGCAAACTGTGAAGGCATTTTGCCGCCGGAGATGGTATTGCATTTGCTGCGCATCGTACAAGAGGCGCTCTCAAATATCCGCAAACATGCCCATGCGGAGAATGTCCGGGTGATTTTGGATTGCCAGCCCGAACAGATTTTGCTTGAAATTCGGGATGATGGCTGCGGCTTTGATGTTCAGGAGCAGATGGATAGTCAACAATTTGGTCTGGCTACAATGCAAGAGCGCGCCAAATCGATTCAGGCGGTGTTAACGATTGTATCTGCCCCCGGAGAAGGCGCCCGGGTTATTTTGCAAGTGCCGCGCCCAGAAGACGGAATATAACCATGCGAGTTTTAGTCGCCGACGATCATTCTTTATTTCGCGATGGTATCACCAGTTTGCTGGAAGCTGCCGGGTATCAGGTGGTGGCGCAGGTTGGTGATGGCCGCACAGCGCTGGAAGCCACACGCCAGCTACAGCCTGATCTGGTTTTGCTCGATATTGATATGCCCGAGATGGACGGTTTAGATGCCCTCGACAGGATTAAGGCCGAGTTTCCGGAGATCAGCGTGGTGATTTTGACTGTCTCCAATGATGATCGTGATCTTTTCGCAGCCATCGAGCGCGGCGCGGATGGGTATTTACTAAAAGATTTGCAAGCTCAAGATTTCATTGATATGTTGCAAGGGGTCGAGCGCGGTGATGCCGCAATTACCCGCAAAACGGCGGCGCGTTTGATGAATCGTTTTCAAAAAATGGCACAGCAAACTATGGACGATGCGAATGAACTCACCGACCGCGAATTGGAAGTGCTCGAAAAAGTAGGGGATGGTATGGCAAATCGCGATATTGCCAGCGCACTCTTTATTAGTGAGAATACAGTGAAATATCATTTGCGCAATATCCTGCAGAAATTAGGGGCAAAAAATCGTACCGAGGCGGTGACTTATGCCATTAGCAAGGGGATTATCCGCAGAGGAAATTAGTTTGCACAGCTCCATTTGGTGAGTAATTTTTGTGGTTTGTTTTGATCCCACATGCTTGGGCGTTTTTGTGCGTAAGGCTCCAGGGATTCTTCACTCCGCTGCGCTCCGTTCAGAATGACACTTATTCAACCTCCTGCAGACGACTGCACGAAAGAGCCTTTTTGGGGGGAAAGTGCAGCAACTTACTTTATATCCCAATTTGTCTCGACAAAAGTCATACTTAGCTATCCTTTTGAGTGGGTTTTGATACTACTCGAAAGAGTGTAATGAATCATCCCTGGGGGTATGACGCATCTACTCATCTTGCGTTAATATTTTCACTATTGGGAACTCAGATTCCCGTAGTTTTGTTGATCGTGAAGGAATATGATGCGCAAGCAAGTAGTAATTCTGTCGAAACATTCACTATTCTCCCAGGGTGTTGCCAGCCGGTTCGAGCAATTCCCCGAGCGAGTGGCGTTTCACTTCATTGATCCACAAGAACAAGAATATATCGAACAAATTGTAAAACTCCAGCCATCGGCGGTGGTATTGAATTCGTCGGAAGTGGACTGGAATCGGCGTTGTTTATTATGTGCTTTGCTATCCGCTATTCGCGAAATTACGATTATCCGCCTGTCTGTGGACGAACGACCTGTACAGGTTATTCGTAGCCAGCAGAGCCAGTTGGATGAAGTGCGCGATTTATTGGATTTGCTCAGTTAGTCGGTTGCGAACAACGCAAAAATGAGTTTTACAGGAGAAGATGGATCGATTTGTATAAAGGAGGTGGTGCCTGCCGAAATCAGACCTTTTAGAATTTACCGCCGTTTGCCAGAGATGGCTACCATACGGTACCCGAATATTGAGAAAGTGCATGAAAATTTATTGAACTGCACAATGATGAAGGAGAATGTTGTAATGCATAAGAAAATTTTGTTTGTTATTTTGGTGCTTATCCTCGGGTTAGCATTGGCGAGTTGCGCCTCTGCGCCTGAAGCGCCAGAAAGCCCTGCTGCACCCGCGGCTGCGGATTGCCCCGAGGCAGATTGCCCGGAATGTCCGGAACCCGAAGCTTGCCCTGAACCTTTGGTGAGTAATGTTCCTTTTGCAGAAGAGTGGGCCGGCTCCCCCCATGCCGACTCGGCTGCTGAAGCATTCCGTCACTGGGACGAGGATGATCCCGCTGTAGTTGCTACGGCCTGCGCCAAGTGCCATAGCTCCGAAGGTTATGTTGAATTCCTGGAGACCGGTGCCAATGTGTTCGAATTGCCCGCTGCTGAAAATATGGGCATTCAATGTGTGGCTTGCCACAACACCGCCACCGGCGAAAAAACCAGCGTTGTGATGCCCTCGGGCGTTGAACTGCTGGGCTTGGGCGACGAAGCCCGTTGTATGGAATGTCACCAGGGCCGCGCTTCTACCGTCTCGGTGAATGCCAAGTTCGAAGAACTGGGCCTGGTTGAAGATGTTGATGCCGTCAGCGAAGAGCTGGGCTTCATCAATATCCACTACTTTGCTGCTGCCGCTACCAAATATGGCACCCTGGCAATGGGTGGTTACCAGTACGATGGCAAAACCTACGATGGCAATTTCGCTCACGTAGGCGAATTCGATACCTGTATCGAGTGCCACGATCCGCACACTCTGGAAGTTAAAGTTGACGACTGCCAGGTTTGCCACACCGATGTTGCCGCTGTTGAAGATTTCGCCAATGTGCGCATGAAAGGCTCCTTGGTAGATTTTGACGGTGATGGCGATATGGAAGAAGGCATCAAGGGCGAGATCGAAGGTATGCAGGCCGCGCTGTATTCGGCCATGCAGGCTTACGCCGCCGATGTGGCTGGCGTTCCGTTGGTATACGATTCTCATACCTACCCCTACTTCTTTGTTGATACTGATGCCGATGGCGAAGTCACTGAAGGCGAAGCCAATTATGGCAATCAGTACAATGCCTGGACCGCTCGTCTCGTGAAAGCGGCCTATAACTACCAGGTTTCTCTCAAAGATACTGGTGGATTCGCACATGGTGGCAAGTACATCATCGAGCTGCTCTACGACTCGATTGAAGACCTGAACCCCGCCGCGGTTGCTGACCTGCATCGCATCGATCACGGCCACTTTGCTGGTTCCGAAGAAGCGTTCCGCCATTGGGACGAAGATGGCGCCGTTTCGGCGAGCTGTGCCCGCTGCCACTCGGCAGATGGCCTGCCCCTCTTCCTGACCGAAGGCGTAAATATCACCACCATGCCTTCCAATGGTTTTGAATGCACCACCTGCCACAATGACCTGGCTGAGTACACCATCTACGGTGTCAGCGAAGTCACCTTCCCCAGTGGGGCGAAGGTTGCTCTTGAAGATACCTCCGGTTTGTGCATGAGCTGCCACCAGGGCCGCGCTTCCACAAATTCAGTGAATGCCAAGATCGCCGGTGCAGCCCCCGATAGCGTAGTAGAGGGTCTGGGCTTTACCAACGTTCACTACTTTGCAGCAGGCGCAACCCGCTTTGGCACAGATGCCAAGGGCGGCTACGAGTACGATGGCAAGGAATATGTTGGCTTCTTTGAACATGCCGACACCTTCCAGTCTTGTACCGATTGTCACGGCGCTCACACGCTGGAAGTCAAGACCGACGAATGTGGTGTTTGCCACGCCGGTGTGGAAACCCAGGCCGATCTGGCTGGTATCCGCAACCCCGAAGTTGAAGTTGCCGTGGACTATGACGGCGACGGCGACATCGAAGAAGGCGTTGCTGGCGAGATCGAAACCATGGCCGAAGCGCTCTATGTTGCAATCCAGGCTTACGCCGAAGGCAATGCAGATGCAGCTCCCATCGTTTACGATAGCCACGCTTACCCCTACTTCTTCACCGACACGGGTGATCGCTATGCAACCTGGACGCCCAAGTTGACCCAGGCTGCCTACAACTACCAGTATGTCCTGAAGGATCCGGGTGGATTCGCCCACAATGCGAATTACATCATGCAGCTTCTGTATGATAGCATCCAGAGCATGGGCGGCGATGTTGCCGGTATGACACGCCCCTAGCTGAAGCTCATTAAACAAAAAAAGGGCGCACTTTGAAAAAAGTGCGCCCTTTTTTATTAACCCTAATTTTCCGGAGCGCCCAGATCAATCCAGTTGATTACCATGTCCAACTCTTGTGGGGTGAACTGGGTGAAATGCCCCTGAGCACTGTTCTGAAGTTGAACCAGCAAGCTATTTTCGCCATCACCCGGCACAAGCGCTGGCCCACTGTTGCCGCCTTGCAGTGTGGATGTGTACAAGGTCAGGTCAAGGCCCTCGGTTGCGGCCGCTGAACTATGGCATTCAGCGCAGCGGAATTCGAATATCAAGCCGATGGTATCTGTGAAGGTGAGCGCGCCCCCCGCGGGGAGCGTCATCGCCTCGCTCGGTGGTGGTAGCTGATCGATCAGCAGTTCGCGCAGCCCGGGGGCGTCGAACCCGGCGTGCTCCCACACATTGCCATGACAGGCGCTGTTCGAGCAGAATGAAATATTCTCGGTACCGCCCGGGTTCTCTGTAGTGTGGCAGTTCTCGCAGGTGGGGTCAAAAGTATCACGGTGCAGCGCAATCCAGTTGGGGTTGAGATGCGAAGAAGGCTCCGGCCCGCGGCTGATTTCGATATTGGCGATAAAATCAGAAGGTCCGGCTACCTCAGGAATAGAATGGCACAGATTACACTCCAGCCGGATGGCTTCATCGAGGGCGTTGAGATGTTTGCCATCGTGACAGCGGAAACAGCCTGGCGTTTCTTTGTGACCTACATTATTGGGGTGGCTGTTCCAATCGGAGTTCTGTTCGGGATATACACTGGCGGCATAGGCTTCTTGCAGCAGGGCAATCGCCTCGTCCAGCACTGCCTGATTTTCGGCATAAAACTCTGGATAATAGGTTTCGTAGTAGCCTTCCAACCCGGCGATGCCGTTGAGTCCCTTTTCGGTGGTGTCGTAGATTTGACTGTATACTTCAATCGCCTTCAGGCGAATCTCGGGAATCTCGCTGGAGATCAACCCGCGGGCCATCAGTTGGTCTACTGTGTCTTCGGGAGATGTTACCAGATGTGTGATGCGGTTATGACAGGTCACGCAGTCCATCACTTCCAGGTCTTCGGGGTTGATGGTGGCGGGGTCAATATCGGCCTCAATATCAATATATTCTGAAACCGAGCCATCATCTTCGACAACGCGGATATAGGGGATGTCCTGTTTTTCCACATCCAGCGCCAGATACTCTACGGGGTTGACAATATGCCAGTGGATACCGCGCCCCAGCCCCAATTGCTCGCTCCCGCCCCCCGTGTTCATCACCAGGAAAGTCGTCTGGGGGGTGTTCGCTACATCATTGCTGAAACGCTCAATTTCCCGCAGGCTGTCATCCGAAAATTTTTCGGGGAAGTGGCATAATTCGCAGGTTTCCTGCGCCGGGCGTAACTTGTGGGCGGTGATGGGAAATTCGTAGGAGTGGAAGAGCATGGCGGTAACATGCTTGAGATCGCCCGCCTTACGGGTGATGCGCGTGGCGATAAAGCCTTTGCCGATATGGCAGTCTACACAATCGACGCGGGCATGCGGTGAAACGAGATAGGTGGTGTATTCTGGCGGCATGGTATGGCAGGCTGTGCCGCAGAATTCGGGCGAGTTCGTATATTCCCAGCCATATGCCCCACCGATAAGCGTAATCAGCGTGAGCACGCCCAGCACGGCATAGGGCATCACGCGCTGCCATTTGGGGGTACCCTCAGGTGGGAAGAAAAAACTTTTAATCCAGGTTTTGAAACGCTTCATAGTGAACCTCTACTTCATAGTTGCCAAATGGCACGAACAAGCTAACGCGAGGATGACTCGCGGCTGTGGTAATTGATAGCCGCGTCGAGTAGTTCTGCGTCACTGAGTGGCGTAACCATTCCCTCTACGTGGCAATGGCGGCAGGCATAATCGAGCGAAATTTGTGAGGATGCCAACGTACCATCGGCGTTGAATTGATTGACCTGATAGGGGTCAATTGCCATCTCGTGAGTGCGAATATCGGCAGTAAATAAGTCGAGATTAGCCCAGGCGCTTTGTACTAACCGCGGCATATGGCATTCTACACAGTCGAAGTTGATTTCGGCATGGCGTGCATTATTCTGGAAGCGGGCTTCCATGAAGTGGCAATCTTCGCATTGTGTGCGTGTGGTTTGCTGATCGCGCTGACGTAACTGAACCACGCCAGTGTGTGGGTCGTGGCAGAGTACGCAATCCAGGGCAATATGTTTGCTCTGGAAGAGTTCTTCAAACTGTTCATGGTGCTGGATGAAGCCAGCCTCAGCATCTACTTCTTCAACTACGCCGCGTACATGGCACTCGCCGCAGGCTTCAGCGTCGCGGTCCACTAACATTTGGAAACCCTCGGGATTCTTGGCGTGCAGGCTACCAGGCCCGTGGCAGGCTTCGCATTGGATGCCTGCTTCCGACCAGGTGCCCACAAATCCAGGTTGGTCGTTCTGGTTGCCTTTGGGGCTGTATCCCGTCGTGTGGCAGGTGCCACAGTCAAAGGGCAGTTCTGCTTCCCCGGCGTGATAGCTGACCCATCCGGCGCGCTTGTCGGCATACGGATTGGCAAAATTATACTGATTGAGATATTCTGCATCACCCGCAGCATCGGGCGCAGCGGTGATGAGATAACCCTGCTGATCGACAAAGAGCGCTTTCCAGTTATAGCCGCCAATCACAAAGCTGATGTCCTTCCAGTTATAGCCATCCGGGGGCACAAAAACCTGTGTAAAGGGGTAGTTAGGGGGCAGGCCGTCTTTGATCGACGATAATCCCCAGGCGTGCCCGGTATCGCCAAAGGTGGCGGAAATATCGGTATGACATCCGCTGCAAATTCGGCTGCCAGCGTATTCTGCGCTGAAGGTGAGCGCTGTGGCCGGCGGCCCGGTTTCACCCTGAGGGCCTGCTGGCCCCATCGGACCTGGCGGCCCGGCTTCTCCTACCAAGCCGGTGGTATCTGCTTCGCCAGCACAACCTGACAAAGCTAAGCTGCCTACGATGAGTAGCGAGATGACGAGCATAAAGCGTAATTTTTTCATTGTGTTCTCCTGCTGCAAGTTATGGCGATAACTTGATAAAGGGAAAGTGTAACAAGACATAATAAGGGATAATTATAGTCGATAATGGGATGAGACGGTGAAATTTGGAACGCTCTCATGTGATATTACAGCCTTACTCACCTTCTATTAATCTCATTGTGACAAAATATACGCTTGTAGACGCACGAAACAAATAATCGCGCCGCAGCATTTAAATTGGAATATTTCGGTTAGTCAGTTTACTAGATACCTGACACTTTTAAAGCCTTGCGCCAAATTTATCACGAATACCCTAAAGGGCACACGTGGGTACGAATTTGGCGAGTTACACGAATAGAACGATGTTTTTTATTTTTTAAAACGAAAATTCGTGTAATTTGTGGCACATGTGCCCTTTGGGTATTCGTTATCATTCGTGATTAAAACTGTCGGGTGGATGGTCAGTCTATATTTAGAAATAAAGGGAGCATTTAATGGAAGAAACAAATATTACACAAACCGGTTCACGCAACCGTATGAAATTCATCATGGGTGGGGCCATGATTGTTGCCGCGGTGATTTACCTCATCGTGTCATCGACACAGGCCAGCGCGCAGTATTTCCTCACTATCGATGAATTAGTCGCCCGGGCCGACGAAGTTTCCGACCGCGATTTACGGATTTCGGGCGCTGTGATCGGCGATAGCATCGAATACGACAGCGAAAATCTCATCCTGACCTTTGATGTTGCTCACGTTGCGGGCGATAACGACGAACTCGAAGCAGAGGGTGGTCTGGCCGCGGCACTGAATGCTGCGGTTATGGATCCTACACGTTCACGTATCACGGTTGTCTACGAAGGGCCGATCCCTGATTTGCTGCAAAACGAAGCCCAGGCAATTATGACCGGGCGATTACAGGGTGATGGAACCTTCCTTGCTGATGAACTTTTGCTCAAATGCCCTACAAAATACGAAGAAGCCGTTCCAGAACAGGCTGGAGAGTAGATCAGGTGATTTGATGTCAGGTTTCACATGTCAGATAATTCCTGATGCTTGACACCTGATACCTGATACCTGATACCCCACTACGGAGTTTCTATGATCGCAAATATTGGATACAGTGCATTAGTTCTCACATTACTGGTTTCACTATATGGCATTGGCGCGGCGTTGCTCGGTTTGCGGAAAAACAGACCCGCACTTGTGGATAGCGCCCGCAATGCCATGCTGCTCACCTTCCCTCTGCTCACGCTCTCAGCGTTGAGCATTATCTATTTATTGGCAACCAATCATTTTGAAGTTGAATATGTCGCCAGCGTCACCAGCCGCAGTATGCCCATGTACCTCAAAGTCACCGCGTTGTGGGGGGGACAGGCTGGCTCATTGGTATTCTGGTCGTGGCTGATGTCGGCATTTGCCTCGGCGGTGACGTTGCGCAAGTGGGATCGTGACCGCGAATTTTTGCCCTGGGTGATTGTTGTCTCCCTGGTAACGTTGGCCTTCTTCCTGGCTTTGAATATCTTTGTCGAAAATCCCTTTACGCGTTTATGGGCCTTACCCAGCGGACAGGTGATCGAGAAAATGTTGCAGCCAGCGGACAGTTCTTTATACTTTCCCACCGATGGCCGCGGCCTCAACCCCTTGCTGCGGCATCCGGGTATGATTATTCATCCCCCCATGCTCTATCTGGGATTTGTTTCCTTCGTCATTCCCTATGCTTTCGCCATGGCCGCCCTGATTACCGGGCGTACCGACGACCGCTGGATTCGTCTGACCCGCCGCTGGACGCTGTGGGCGTGGATGTTCCTCTCGCTGGGGTTGGTGCTGGGTGGACGCTGGGCCTATGATGTACTCGGTTGGGGCGGCTACTGGGGCTGGGACCCGGTGGAGATTGCCGCCTTTATGCCCTGGCTCACCGGGACGGCGTTCTTGCACTCGGTGATGATCCAGGAGAAGCGCGGCATGTTGAAGCAATGGAATATGGTGCTGATTATTCTCACCTATGCGTTGGTTATCTTCGGGACTTTCCTCACCCGCTCCGGGGTGCTCTCGTCCGTCCATGCCTTCGCACAGAGCGCCATCGGGCCGCTATTTTTCGCCTTTATCGGAATCACCTTCACGGCCTCGCTATCCTTACTCATGCAGCGCTGGAATGTACTCAAATCGAAAACGCAGATGACATCGATGCTCTCGCGTGAAGCTTTGTTCTTGCTCAATAATTTGCTTTTCCTGGGTATTTTGGTGGTCTGTTTCTGGGGGGTGATTTTTCCGCTGATCTCGGAGTTGTTCACTGGTCAGAAGGTGACCGTTGGCCCGCCCTTCTACGAGCGTGCTAATGGCCCACTGATGGCCGGGCTGCTCTTGCTGATGACAATCGCTCCGCTTTCCGCCTGGGGCCGCTCAACCTGGCGAACGCTGGGCCGCGCCCTGTGGAAACCCGCCATTGCGGCATTGGCTGTGCTGGTGGCTGTGATTGTGGCTGGTATTCACAATATCTATGCCCTGATTGGTATTTTCCTGGCTTCTCTGGTGATTGCTGTAACGCTCTACGAGTATGGGCGCGGGATTCTCGCCCGTCGCAAACGCCACGAAGGCAATGTTGTGATGGCATTCCTGAATTTAACTCGCCGTGACCCGCGGCGCTATGGCGGCTATTTGGTGCATATCAGCATGGCGATGCTGGCAATTGGCATTGTGGGCATTGAGATGTTCCAGACTGAAACCCAGGGTACGCTTAGCGTGGGCGAATCGCTGACGCTGGGGCGCTACGATATGGTCTATGAAGAACTGGCGGTGTTTGATGCTCCCGATGCTCGCAACGTGGCGCGTGCTGTGGTGAGCGTGTATAAAGATGGCGAGCCGGTGGGCGAGTTATATCCCCGCCGCGATTTCTTCTACGATTCCCAGCAGCCCATGACCATCCCCGGAGTGCGCAGCACGCTGGCCGATGATTTTTATGTGCTCCTGGTTGATTGGGAAGAGATCAGTACCAACAACGCCACCTTCAAGGTCTATCACAATCCGCTGGTTAAGTGGATGTGGCTCGGTTCGTGGGTTTTTGTGATTGGCACCCTGATTTCTGCCTGGCCTGAGAAAGAAAATTCGGCTGTCGAAAAACGCTCGCGGCAAAGGGTTGCTGCCACAGCAGATTAAAAAAATGGGTTGAAAGTTCAAGGTGGGCAGGTTTGTTATTTTTCAACTTGCAACATTGAACTTTCAACCTTCAACCTTCAACCGTTGACCGAGAGAAATTATGAAAAAACATTCATCCTTCACCCTTCATCACTCATCATTCGTCATTCTCATCTTTGTTTTAGCGATACTGGCGCTACCGATGACGGTATTGGCGCAGGATGCCAATCCCGACGCGCCTACAGACGATGATATTAATGCCATCGCCAGCGAGATGTTCTGCCCGGTGTGTGAGAATGTGCCCCTGGATGTTTGCGGGACACAGGCCTGTGCCCAGTGGCGCGCCCTGATTGGCGAAAAACTCAGCCAAGGTTGGACAGAAGACGAGATCAAGCAGTATTTTGTCGACCAATATGGTGATCGCGTGCTGGCAGAACCGCCCCGCACGGGTTTTAATTGGTTGGTTTATATCGTGCCGCCGGTGGCCTTTGTTATCGGCGCGTATGTACTTTTTCGGGGCATTCAAAGCTGGCGGCAAATTGAACCGGAAACCGCACCGCTTCCCGCGGATGCCGAAACCGCAGACGACTATGTGGCGCGCCTGGAAGAAGAATTGCGCAAAAGCCAGTGAACAATCGCATACGGATTGTAAATCACTGAAACATGGAGAATTCAATGATTGAAGATACCAATAAAATCTCGGATGGTGAAACCCCTGCGGAGAATCCTGGCCCAAAGTGGGGCCGCTTGCTGATTTGGGGAGGTTTGCTGGTTCTCATGGGGATTCTCGCCGTGGGGCTGAAACGCACCCAAGAAGGCCCTGTTCAACCCGGGCAGGCCGCGCCCGAATTTGTGCTCACCAGTTTCGATGGCGAAGAATTTAACTCGGCGGACTATGCAGGCAAGGTGATCGTGCTCAATTTCTGGGCCTCCTGGTGTAAACCTTGCGAACAAGAAGCTGCTGATCTCGAACTGGCCTGGCTCGACTATAAAGACCGCGGTGATGTCATCTTTTTAGGCGTCGATTATGTGGATACCGAACCCGAAGCGATGGGCTACCTGACTAAATTCAATATCACCTATCCCAACGGCCCCGATCTGGGGACGCGCATCTCCCAGTCCTTCCGCATCCGTGGCGTTCCTGAAACCTATATCATCGACCAGGAGGGTATACTTAGCCATGTCCAGATTGGCCCGTTTACATCTCTGGCGCAGATTAAAGCGGTGATTGATCCGCTGTTGGAGCCTTAATAGAAGCTCAGCAACCGGCATATTTTCATCAGGAAACCAGGAATGCAGGAAGAAAATTCATCTAATAAAAAATCTACTACGACCTGGATTGTAATCTTTGTTGGCGGATGTCTGCTGATTATGGCGCTGTCTTTTATTGGGATGAATGCGCTGCTCAAAAAGCCGCTGGAATTTGGCAGCAATAGCCAGGCCGCGCCCGATTTTCGCATGACCACGTTTGGCGGCAATTCCATTCATCTGGCAGATTATCTAGGCAAAGTTGTAGTGCTTAATTTTTGGGCTTCATGGTGCGGCCCTTGCGCTATGGAAGCTTCCGATTTGCAAGCCGTCTTTGATCGCTATCGCACCCGCGGTGATGTGGTCTTTGTTGGCATCAATACCATCCAGAGTGACAGCAAAAAAGATGCTCTGGCGTTCATGCAAGAATATAAAATCACCTTCCCAAATATCCCCGATTGGGATGATACGATTTCAAATGCTTATCGGGTGAATTCATTGCCTACGACCTACTTTATTGATCGGAAAGGTCAGATCGCGCAGGTACAAATTGGCTCATTTACATCCCAGCAAGAAATCATCAATATTGTGGATCCACTCCTTGCTGCCGAAACCCCTAACCCCTAACTCTTAACTCCTAACTGATTGAATTCTTATGGACCTTGGCTCAATTTTCTTCATTCTCGCACTTGTGACCCTCACGGCATTGTATATCAGCAAACCGCTTTTTGAGCGGCGCTCTTTCGTCGTCAGTCAGACTGAGCATGATTTCTCAGCGTTGATGGCTGAACGCGACCACGTACTCAATGCCCTATCCGAACTGGATTTTGACAACTCGTTGGGGAAAATCCCCGCCGAAGATTACCCGATACGCCGCGAACAACTTGTGCAGCGTGGCGCCGATATTCTGCGGCAACTGGATTCTCTCCAGGGTATTCGAACGCCCGATACTGCCAGCGCCCACGTAGAAGATGCTGTGCAACCCGACGACGAACTCGAAGCCCTGATCGCAACCCGTCGCCGCGCCCGCCAGGAAAAATCGGGCGGTTTTTGCCCGCAATGTGGTGGCGCTGTCGTACAATCCGACCGCTTCTGCCCCAAATGTGGCGCGACGCTGGCATAGATTTGTCCAAGCGCGCGATTTCAGCCCATTGACCGCTGATAACCGACCATAGGACTACACTTAAAAAATCCTGTGGTGCGCCAAACCTGCCAACCTGTAACCTTCAACTTTCAACCGGTAACCCACTATTATTATGTCATCACGCCTAAAGATAACTCTCGCTTTTTTGCTCATCACCTTCGCCCTCGCTGGCTGCATATCTTTCGCCGAAGATATTGCGCCTCCGCCGGGCTACCAACCCCCCCCCACGCAGCCGCCGACTACGCCTACGGCCGCGCTGCCGGTTTTCCCCGTGCTGCCCCCTGATCCAATGCGCGGCGCGGCGCTTTATACTGAAAACTGTGCCCCTTGCCACGGCAATACAGGCCTTGGCGATGGCCCCGACGCGGCCAAGCTCCCGAACCCTGTGCCCGCCATCGGCTCGATAGAACTGGCGCGCCAGTCCACCCCCGCCGACTGGTATCTGATGGTGGCCAACGGCAATCTTGATCGCTATATGCCGCCGTTCCACAGCCTTTCGGTGCCCCAGCGCTGGGATGTGATTGCCTACGTTTATTCGTTGAGCGCGACAGATGAGCAACTGGCTCAGGGCGCGCTGCTCTTCGCCGAGAATTGTGCCGCCTGTCATGGCGAGAGCGGCCTGGGCGATGGCCCCCAGAGCAGCGAGTTGAGCACATCGCCGCTCGATTTTACCGACCAGGCTTTTATGGGCGAACGCTCTGCGCAAGATTTCTATGCCAAAATCACCACCGGGGCAGGTGAGATGCATGCCTTTGGTGAAGAACTCAGTGAAACCGAACGCCGGGTTGTGGCGGATTATCTGCGCTTTTTGACCTTTATCCAGCCCGGGGGCGAGACTTCACCCCAACAGGCTGAACCTACCGCGGCCCCCGCGAGTGATTCCACCACCGAGGCAGAATCACCCCCCACAGTTGAATCCGCTGAAACCGCTCCCGAAGGTGCGGGTGTTGTTCAGGTACTTGTGGCACATGGCGCGGGTGGCGAAATCCCCGCGGGTGCAGAAGTCATTCTGTATGGCTATGAAAATATGCAAGAAGCCTACAATCAGAGTGCTGAACTGCCCGAAGATGGATTTATCTTTTTTGAAGATATGCCCATGAACGATGGCTGGGTGTATCTGGCAACTGTGGAATACGATGGGGTCGTCTATGGCTCGAATCTGGCTCAGGTAACTGCCGATTCTACCGAGGTCTTGTTGGATGTGACCATTTTTGATGTCAGCAACGATTCTTCGCTGCTGGCGATCGACCGGATGCACATCTTCTTTGAATTTATTACCGAAGATACGATCCAGGTCATTCAATTACTGTTGCTCTCCAATCCCAGCGGACAAACGATCTCATCGGTAGATCCCGAACAACCCCTGATGATCTTTGAACTGCCCGAAGGCGCGACGAATTTAAATGTGCAAGAAAGTATGCGCCTGCGTTATTCGGCTGTGGAGAATGGTTTGGGTATCGGCACAGTGCGCCCTTCTGCCGAGCCTTATGAAATCACATTTGCTTTTGATATGCCCTATAAAAAAGCGAAGCTGGATTTGACGCTGCCGATTCCGTTGGATACCGGAGCTGCGTTGGTGATTGCGCCGCAAGAGGGCGTGAAGGTGCGCGGCGATCAATTGACCGATACCGGCGCGCGTGACTTGCAAGGCGTTGCCTACAGTACTTATGCCGCCGAGAATTTGAGCGCTGGCGAGACGCTAAGCATGACCGTTTCTGGCCTGCCCGATGCAAGCACCGAATGGCTGGCTGCTGGCGGTACGGATTCAAATACGAATCTGGTGATTGGTCTGGCCGCATTTGGCCTTACATTTGTGATCGTTGGCCTGTATCTCTGGCAACGTAATCGAAACGACGCGGATGATGACTGGCATGATGATGTCGAACTCATCGAAGATTCCCTGGTAGAAAGCGCCGATGAGCTTATGGATGCGATTATTGCTCTGGATGACCTTTATAAATCGGGTGAACTTGGCGAAGATGCCTATCGCCGCCGCCGATCCGAGTTGAAAGCGCGCTTGGAAGAGGTGATGGGTTAAAGAAATTGAGAGTGGGATGTATGAAATTCCCCCACTTTCCACTAACTATGATTACTGTAAAAAAACTCATCAAGCGTTTTGGCCCAAAAACCGTGTTGCGCGGGCTGGATTTTGAAGTTGCCGCGGGCGAGTTTGTGGCTTTGCTAGGGCCGAATGGCGCGGGCAAGACCACGTTTTTAAGGATTCTCTCCTCACTATCGCGCCCGGCAATGGGAGAAGTGCGCGTGGCTGGATATCAGTTGCCCAATCAGGCTGCCGCAGTGCGCCGCCGTTTGGGTGTAGTATCGCACCAACCGCTGCTCTATGGCGATCTGACTGCCGAAGAAAATTTGCGGTTCTATGGCCGCATGTATGCCGTTGAAAATTTAAATGAACGTATCGCCGAAGTGCTGGAGATGGTGGGGCTGTACCCCCGGCGCGGCGATCTGGTACGCACCTTCTCGCGCGGGATGCAGCAACGCCTGGCGATAGGCCGGGCTGTGCTCCACAACCCCGAAGTAATGCTCTTCGACGAGCCGCATACGGGTCTCGATCAGGATGCTTGCAATATGCTCGATGGTGTACTGCGTGAAGTTGCCGCCAAAGGCCGCACGGTGGTGATGACCTCCCACGATCTGGCGCGCACCGCCGATCTGGCTTCGCGCTTTGATGTACTCTCGAAGGGCAAAATTGTCGATTCGGCGGGGCGCGATCGCGTTGCCCCGAATGATCTATTGGCTTTTTATCGGGGAGCGTTGAAGAGTTGAACAATTTCCGAAACTTCCTGCGTGCCCTGACCGCCGTTGTGCGCAAAGACCTCACCGCCGAATGGCGCAGCCGTGAACTTTTTACCGCCATGCTGGTATTTGCTCTGTTGGTGATCCTGATTTTTAATTTCGCCCTCGAACTGGATGCCCGCGCTCGCACCAGTGTGACCTCCGGTGTACTGTGGGTCACATTTGCCTTCGCCGGAACTCTGGGTCTCAACCGCTCGATGGCAACCGAAAAAGACCGCGGCTGCCTCGATGGTTTATTGCTCGCCCCGGTAGATCGCAGCGCAATTTATTTTGGCAAAGCGATTGGCAACCTGGTTTTTATGTTTGTTGTGGAGCTAGTTGTGCTGCCGGTTTATAGTGTGTTATATAACATTAATCTGTTTCGCCCTGAGTTGTTGCTGATTATCTTGCTCGGCTCGATTGGCTATGTGGCTGTAGGGACGTTGCTCTCAACGATGGCTGTGCAAGCGCGCACGCGCGATATTCTGCTGCCCATTTTGCTCTTCCCGCTGGTCGTTCCCGTGCTGATTGCAGCCGTCAAGGCCAGTGGCGGCATTTTGCAAGATTTTGCCTGGGAGGAAATTCAGGCCTGGATTAATTTATTGATCGTCTACGATGTGATTTTTATCGCCATTGCTTTTATGTTTTTTGATTATGTTGTCGAAGAATAAAAGACACAAGTTGAAAGTTGCAAGTTAAAGGTTGTAGGTTTTGCTTGCGAAAACTTTCAACCTTCAACGCTCAACCCATACCACACACGTTTAAAGGAAATTATTCTCTATGGAACCAAAACCGAAATTCTTATCAGTCCTTGATACCCTTACGGCAACCCTTTTCGTTGTTTCTGTAGTCCTGGTATTTTTCTATGCCCCGATGGAACGCACGATGGGCGCGGTGCAAAAAGTATTCTATTTTCATGTGGCGACGGCCTGGGTGGGCATGCTTGGATTTTTAGTGGCTGCCGTTGTGGGCGTGTTCTACCTGATCAAAGGAGAGCGCAAATACGACATTATGGGGCTGGCTGCCATTGAGATCAGCCTGGTCTTCTTCTTTGTCGCCATCATCATGGGTTCTATCTGGGCGCGTCCGATCTGGAATACCTGGTGGACCTGGGACCCGCGCCTGACCACGGCAACCATCGTCGAGTTGATCTATGCTGCCTATATGATGCTGCGTCAGGGCATCGATGACCCCGACCGCCGCGCCCGCTTTGGGGCTGTCTACGCCGTGCTGGGTTTTGTCAGCGTTCCCCTGACCTTTATCTCCATTCGCATGTTGCGCACCATCCACCCGGTTGTGGTTGGCAATAGCGATCCCGGCGCTGAAGGCTCCTTCAGCATGACCGGCCCGATGAAAACCGCCTTTTTCTTCAGCCTGTTCACCTTCTCGGTACTCTTTATTGATCTTTTTTGGCATCGATTCCGCATGGGAAAACTGGCCGCCAAGGTCGAAGAGCTGCGCCTGAAAATTTCCGCATAAAGCCCAATGGAGCTATAAAATGTTATTTCAAGAGACTATTAATACTGTAAACTATATGATCGCCGGATACGCTGTTTTAGCCATTGTGCTGGGCGTTTACCTGGCAAGTTTCTTCACGCGCTTTCGAAGCCTGAAACAAGATTTGGAATTGCTGGAAGAAATCGAGCAATAAACGTTTCTAAACGACCTGAAAAGCTGGGCAGTTGCTCAGCTTTTTTGTTATCGTTTTTCTCCCGTACCCCAAGCGCCATTTGCGGGTTATGTACTGCACAGCATACTCACAATTTTAGGAGCAACAATATGAAAAAAGTTCTTTCAATCAGTGTGGGGTCAGCGGGGCGCGACCATACCACCCAAACCGAACTCCTCGGTCAGTCCATTGAGCTTTCTCGTCAGGGAATGAATGGCGACCTGAAAAAAGCCATCGAAATGTATAAATTCTATGATGGTAAAGTCGATGCCTTTGGCGTCGGCGGGCTGGAATTTTACCTGGGGGTTGGCAAGCAGCGTTATTATTTTCGCGAAGTTAAACAAATCCGTAAAGTTGTAAAAATCAGCAAAATCGGGGATGGCAACGCGGTGAAGGGCTTGCTGGTCAAACGCGCGCTGACCGCACTCGAAGCGCACCTCAATACCGGAGGCAAAACCCTGCGCGGCATGAAAGCCATGAAAACCAACGCCGTTGATCGCTATGTAATGGCCGAAGCCCTGGTCAATGCCGGTTGTGAAACCACTTTCTGCGATTTCATGTTCTCATTAGGGATGCCGATTCCTATTCGCTCATTGGCAGGAGTACGAGTTGTTGCCGCGCTTTTACTACCCATCATTACCAAAATGCCTTTCAAGTGGTTTTACCCTCTCGGATCAGCGCAAGACCAACCCCCGCAACCGCGCTGGGGAAAATACTACCAGGAAGCGGATATTCTCGCCGGTGATTTTGTTTCCATCCGTGCCCACATGCCCGATGACCTGACCGGAAAAATTGTACTGACCAACACCACCACAGCCAAAAACGTCGAAGAGTTGCGCGAGCGCAATTTGCATATGCTGGTCACCACCACGCCGCGTTTTGAAGGCCGCAGCTTTGGCACCAATGTGATGGAAGCTACCCTGCTGGCTTTGATGGACAAGCCCCAATCCGAAGCGACCCCCGCTGATTTTCTCGACCTGATTGAGCGCATTCCACTTGAGCCGAATATTGAAATCCTGAACTGAATTCTCTAATTCTGTATGGGTCAACGGAAGTTTGAACACTGAATTTTTATAAGGAAGCCAGGAAATCAGGAAATTATTCTTCCAGCCTATCACCAATATCCATATTTAGTAGATAATTGACCATTACAAAATAACCTGCTTTACGGCAGGAAAATGGAATGCAGAGCCGTGTTCACGAAAAGAACGCGGTTCTTTTTTTTAATAATATTATAGTATTGACAATACTATATGACACACAATATAATGTGTTGTATAAGGAGAAAGCTATGACTGTTGAAATGCTCGAAAAACTAACTTTGGAACTGCGCCGCGGGGTGATTACTCTGGCCGTGTTGAGCCAGCTTGATCAGGAGCGGTACGGCTACTCGCTCATTCAACGACTTGCCGATCTGGGCTTGCAGGTTGAACAGGGCACGCTTTATCCCCTGTTGCGCCGCCTGGAAGATCAGGGCTTGTTGGAAAGCACCTGGAATGTGGATGGCTCCCGCCCGCGCCGCTATTATCGTATCAGTCCCTCTGGGAAAGATTTGTTGCCCGAACTAACTGCGGAATGGACCGCTTTGGTGCGGGCAATGGAGGCAATGTTATGACTCTCGCACCTGAACTTAAACAATTGATCAATGCTTATCTTGACGAAGTAGGCCTCAATTTGCCGAAAAAGAAACGTACCGATATTACCACCGAAATTCGATCTCTCATCCTCGATGATCTCGAAAACCGCGCTCAAGACCAAACTCCCGATGAAGCGCTGTTATTGGATGTGCTCAAAGAGCTTGGCCCGCCTGTGCAAATGGCGGCATCTTATGCTCCTCATAATTTTGTCATTGGCCCCAGCGTGTATGGCTCTTTCTGGTTGAGCGTGCGCGTAGTGCTAATCATCCAGGCGGTTATTTACCTGATCGGTTTTGGCTTTGCGATTGGGAATGGTGTTCAATCCCCGTTGGACTTATTGACCACCCTGGGCGCACAATTAGCGGATTATGGCGTTTCCGCGCTCCAGGCTTTTACCGTGATTGTGTTGGTCTATATGGTGTTCGAACGCGTCATCCCCGATCAGGATTGGGTTGCTCAACTCAAAGCGCGGAGCAGGCTTTCTCAGATACCTTTCTTCCGAAGCTTATTGGGTTTATCCTCCGAAGCAACTACCGCAGCGTGGGATCCTGCCACGTTGGTCACTATCCCCGAATCCGAGCGTGTGAAGCGCGGTAGCCTCATCTTTGAAATGGGCTTTATCGCCCTGGTGATGATATTGTTCAATTTCTTCCCTCACAAAGTGGGTGTGTATGGCTTCATGAGTGGCGAGGGGTCCTGGTTTTTGCCGCTTCTGACGCCAGCCTTTGGCACCTACCTGCTTTGGTGGAATCTCTATTGGATACTTACCCTGGGATTGAATTTCGTCCTTCTGGCCGCCGCACGCTGGACGCGTTTCTCCCGCTGGTTGGAGTTGGGCTTGATGATTTTCAGCGGGATCATCGTCTACGCCATGCTGACGGGCGCTCCGGTGCTGGGCCTGAACCCTGAGTATGTGCTGCTCAATAACACAAGCGCCGCAGGCATCCGCCTGGCCGAAGAAACCTTGCTCCCCATTTTGACAATACTCTTCAACCTGGGCTTGTCGTTGCATTTGATTGCCAAAGTAGTGCGTATCGCCATCAAGTTCTATCGCCTGTTATTCAAATCATGATGCGCCGCCTCACGATAGCCTTCTTCTGGGCCTACACTGCCCTTACCATCTACATCTACGCCCGCCTGTTCGCTGGCTACCATTTCCAGCTTTGGGCCTTTTTTCTGCACCCTGTATTGGCTTTTGCCTTCTCGCTGTTGCACGCCGTTCAGCGGGAAGGCAAAGCCCGTGCCGCGCTGCTCGTTCTCCTGACAACGGTGATGACCTTGTTTGCCGAAAGCGTGGGCATCGCCACAGGCCTGATTTTTGGGCAGTATCACTATAACGAAAACCTGGGGCCGCTCTTTCTCGGATTGGTGCCTTACGTGATTCCGATGGTGTGGTTCTACATGATGTATCCGGCCTATGTGATTGCCGAGCGGATTCTGCCCCGAGGCGTGGATGCTCGCTGGCGAGCCCCGGTGTGGGCAGCCGTGACCGGTGGAATCATGCTCTCCTGGGATTTGGTGCTCGACCCGGTGATGGTTTACCGCAGCCATTGGGTCTGGGATCAGCCCGGAGCCTATTTTGGCATTCCCCTGCAAAATTTTTGGGGTTGGTGGCTGACGAGTTTCGTCACGATCTGGCTCTACTTTAAAATCAGCAGCCGCATCCCGAAAATCGATGCGGCTGTAGTGAGTGAAAATTGGGCTGTCTGGGGCTTTGGCGTGATGGCGCTGGGAACCGTGTTAAGCGCCATCTACGCCGGACTTTGCGGTCCGGCTCTGATTGGCGGACTGACCTTATTGTTTTGGGTAATTTTGGCGTCCGCGAAAACTCGCTAAATCTGCCTGATCCGCGTGCTATGCGAGTTACCCGCGCCAGGCGGCGATCATTAGTGCCAACCACCCAAAGACGAAGAACACGCCCCCTACAGGTGTCACCAACCCCAGGCTGATTCCGTTGAAATCCAGACTTCCATTAAACACTAAATAATAGAGACTCCCCGAAAATAGCAGCGTTCCGATGATGAAGAACCAACCCCCGGCTTGCAGGGTGCTGGTCTGGTTCCACCATTGGGTGATGGCCCAGGCAATCAGCATCAGCGCCAGGCCGTGATACATCTGGTAGCGCACGGCCTTTTCCCAGGTGACCAGCCGCTCGGCAGAGACGATATTTTGTAACCCATGTGCGCCAAATGCGCCCGCGGCAACCGCCAACCCTGAGAATATTGTTCCGATGACAAAAAAAGTTTTCTCCATGATTTTTCCTTTTATCTTGTGATAAAGAGATATTTGATTTTGAGTCTGCGCACCCGAATTCCAATGCCGCCCAAACGTCCCCCCATGATGCCCAAAATCATGCACATCACCAAATCGGCAATCGTTTCTACATGATAGTAATAACTTGCCAGTATTTTTATAACCACCAAAAACCAAATCAAGAAAAGATATACTTTGTCCAAAGATAATGTGACTGCCTGAATTTCGAGATTCGCCTTCATCGGCACAATATAGCTCATTAGAAAGCCTACGGGGATAAAAACAAGAATAAAGAAAATAACCTTGTTCCACGTAAAATACCCTTCTGCAATATCACGAAGAAAATACACGCCAAAAATGGCAGAAAATTGTACGAACAAAAAGGCGCGTAACCATATTTTGAAGCGGCTTTTTTTTAGCTCCCCGCGTTTGGATTGAAGAAAGGATAATAAAGTAGACAATGATATGTTAATTTTGGATTCCATTTTATTCAAGAGCGGCTGTTGGTGCAACACGCGTGGGCTATATTATAGCATCTCACAATCTCCGATGAAAAAGCCCTAAAGCATTGCTTCAGGGCTAAGTGGTGAGATCGGTTTTTTTAGGCCAGTACCCTTTTTTAGAACTTCTGTATTCATCAACGGAAGTGTGAACATTGACAATCACATAAGCCAGGTGCGATTGGCGAACTCGTTGGGAGACAAGCCTGGGATGCCAATGCCCTGATGTGGGCGATCATTGTATTCGGGCCGG